>Ga0209344_10000203_pt1 | contig 123008 bp, 127 predicted proteins | sample Cruoilmetagenom6_FD_187293 | JGI IMG/M metagenome (GOLD analysis project Ga0209344, IMG submission 187293) | Oil polluted marine microbial communities from Coal Oil Point, Santa Barbara, California, USA - Santa Barbara Oil Seep Sample 6 (SPAdes)... | ecosystem: Environmental > Aquatic >... | reverse complement strand
CCTTCGTCTTCGCCGCCTTCGTCTTCTTCATCTTCTGCTTCGGCATGTCGCGCTATTCCGCCTATATGGAACGGCGGCTCGACACTGGCCATAAACGATAAAAAGGGAACTTAACCATGGCTGACAGCAACGCAGCAGCAACTGAAGGTGCTGGTCCTTCGAAAATGACCGTGTCGGAAACCGATGTGGCGATCGAGCTCATCGGCATGAACAAGTGGTACGGCGAATTCCACGTTCTGCGCGACATCAATCTCAAGGTGATGCGCGGCGAGCGGATCGTCATTGCCGGCCCCTCGGGGTCGGGCAAATCCACCATGATCCGCTGCATCAACCGTCTGGAAGAGCACCAGAAGGGCAAGATCATCGTTGACGGCATCGAGCTGACCAACGATCTGAAGAAGATCGATGAGGTGCGCCGCGAAGTCGGCATGGTGTTCCAGCACTTCAACCTTTTTCCGCATTTGACGATCCTCGAAAACTGCACCCTGGCACCGATCTGGGTGCGCAAGATGCCGAAGAAAAAGGCCGAGGAAATCGCCATGCACTACCTGGAGCGGGTCAAGATCCCCGAGCAGGCGAACAAGTATCCCGGTCAGCTGTCGGGTGGTCAGCAGCAGCGTGTGGCGATTGCCCGCTCGCTTTGCATGAACCCGCGCATCATGCTGTTTGACGAGCCGACATCGGCACTCGATCCGGAAATGATCAAGGAAGTGCTCGACACCATGGTGGGTCTGGCCGAAGAGGGCATGACCATGCTGTGCGTGACCCACGAAATGGGCTTTGCGCGGCAGGTCGCCAACCGGGTGATCTTCATGGACCAGGGCCAGATCGTCGAGCAGAACGAGCCAGGCGAGTTCTTCGACAATCCGCAGCATGAACGCACCAAGCTGTTCCTGAGCCAGATCCTGCACTAGGCTTACGAGTGAACCAGAGCTTGAGTGGTCGCAAGCCGCGTGCTGTGCATTATCTCGGAGTGCTGGTTCTGTTTATCGGTGTTTCTCTGGGTCTTGGGACAGTCGTTCCAAGGCCCTTTTTCACGTCTGTGCCTGCCTTGGCGGGCGATCAGTCAGACGCGAAACAGGCCCGAAATGTGCTGATGCTGTCCTCAGCAATTCACACTGATCTTGCGCTCCCGGTAGATGCCGAATTGATAGAGCGTTTTGCGTTTCTGGCTGCTGATGGTCTCGATCCCGGGCTTGAGGGAGCCGAGTACATCATCGTGGGATGGGGTGGGCGTAGTTTTTACATAGAAACGCCGACATGGTCTGACCTCAAGCCCGTTCCGGTGTTCAAAGCACTGACCATTGACCGCTCGGTGATGCATGTGTCGCTTGCAGGCGAGATTGATCCCGGTCATCCCTCGGTCAGCCCGCTTTACCTTGATGCCGATGCATACGAGCGGCTTGTTGCTTCGGTGCTTGCGAGTTTCACACTTGGCGCCGACGCAGCGCCCGTCGTGCTCGTGGACGCCGGTTATGGCGATTATGACCGGTTCTACGAGGCTGAAGGCTGGTTCAACGCTATTGCGGGATGCAATGTTTGGACCGCACGAATGCTTCGGCGTTCCGGGCTGAAAACCGGTTGGTGGACACCGCTTCCAGTACTGCTGACATCCAGCCTCGGCTTGCACAATCACGTGACAGCGTCCGGTTACAGCCCTGTGGCACGGTAGCCGTAGAGCCAGTCGAGATCCGCGGCGAGGCTTTCGGGTGGCTTCAGCGAAAGCACGAGATCACGCCCGAGACGGATCGGGCCGCGGGCATGATAAGCAAACTGATTGAAAGCACCCCGGCTTCGGGTGCGAGAAATCCGTGCCCGTCTTGCAGCTTCAAAGCGTGCCAGCGTGGATGTCAGGTCTCCGGACGCTGCTTGCGATACGGCGTGGGCCAGCTCATATCCGTCCTCGATGGCCATCGCAGCCCCTTGAGCGGCAAACGGCGTCATGGCGTGGGCGGCGTCACCGATGAGAATGGTTCGGTCAGGATTGTGCCAGGCCCCGTCTACGACTTCATAAAGTGGCCAGCAGTTCATCTCGGGCGCCTTGCGCAGGATTGAGACAATGTCTGCGTGCCAGCCTGCGAACGCGCGCAGCAAACTCTGCCGGTCTGAAGAGGCTTCCCGGTTGTCCCAGTTTTCGGCCCGTCTGGTTCCACGGGTGATGGCCACCATGTTGATCGTCTTGCCCTTATCCAGTGGATAGGCGACCAGATGGGTTCGCGGGCCCATGAAGGCCGTGACGTTGATCGGGTTCAAAATCGTCCGCACCATGTCGGAGGGGACCTTGAAACGCCATGCGACCTGACTGGCAAAGCGCGGCGGCGGTGCAGCGTCAATAAGTTCGCGGGTTTGGGACCAGACACCATCCGCACCAACAATCAGATCAGGAGTGGGGCGGTTTAGCTGCTGGTGGAGAGAAGCGATCCGGGGAGGCTGCGCCCGTTGTCCCAGGTGCAGATGACAGTTCGGGTGTGCCCTGACCGCGTTTAGAAGCAGCGACTGTAAATCAGCGCGATGCATCACCCCATAGGGTGCTCCCCAGCGGTCTTCAGCAAAGCTTCCGCCGGGAACATGGGTGATCTTGCGCAGCGATTGACCGGACGCGAGCACAATCTCGTGCGGGATGATCATGGTTTTGCGCAATGCGTCGCCCAGACCGAGAGCAATCAGTATGCGGCTGGCATTGGGCGAAAGCTGGAGGCCCGCACCGACTTCGCTGAGTTCGGGGGCCTGCTCGACGATATCCACATCATAGCCATTGGACGCAAAAGCCAGCGCGGTGGTCAAGCCGCCAATACCGGCGCCGATGATCATAATAGTGCGGGACATCACTGCGTTCTTCCGGGTCGAGGGCGGTACATCAGCGTTGAGCCGGACTGGACTGATTTGAAGAACCAGAAACACGTCCGGAAACCGCTGCTGCCGGACGTGTTGTGTTACTCAGAAGCACGCGCCGTGTACCGCTCGTGAACGCAGTTTCAGGCTGCCTGATAGACCCAGGAGCATCCAGCCGGCACGGTTTCGTCGCCATGCAGCGACGGAGTGTATTTGTAGAGTGTCGAGCAATAGGGGCAGACCTTTTCGCTGTCTGCGCCCATATCGAGAAATACATGCGGATGATCAAACGGCGGGTTTGCCCCCACGCACATGAATTCCTTGACGCCGATCTCAATGGCGGCGTGGCCTGCATCATTCTGGAAATGCGGGATTTTGTGGTCAGCCATGCATCTCTCCGTCGTGGCGTACTCGATTTCGGACGGACCTTATACGTTGCCCTCGCAAAAGTGTAGACGCTATTTGGACGCGGTCAGCATGCTTTTGCTCTCGACGTGGGCCTGGCAGCCAGACACCGTTTGCATGGCAGTGTGATTGAGCTAGGTAAGGAGTGAAAGGGGTTTTTCATGAATCTGGATCGGCTTCAGGCTGGGCGTTTTACGTCCGGAGACATCGAAATTGCGTGGTATGAGGCAGGCAATCCGGACGGAATTCCGATTCTGCTTATTCACGGCTTTGCGTCCACCGCGTATGTAAACTGGGTGTTTCCGGGTTGGTTCAAAACGCTTGATGAGGCCGGATTCCGGGTCATCGCGCTGGATAATCGCGGCCATGGCGAATCTGACAAGCCGCATGATCCCGAAGCCTATCATCCGGAGATGATGGCCGCTGATGCTGCGGGACTGCTTGATTCGCTCAACATCGTCTCTGCCCATGTGATGGGCTATTCCATGGGCGCACGGATTTCGGCCTTTCTTGCGCTTGCGCGGCCCGATCTGGTGCGCTCGGTGGTGTTTGGCGGTCTTGGCCTGGGGATGATTGAAGGCGTGGGCGACTGGGATCCGATCGCAGCTGCCTTGCGAGCCGATTCGCTTGATGATGTGAGCGACGAGCGTGGACGCATGTTCCGCGCTTTTGCCGAACAGACCAAGAGCGACCGCCTTGCCCTGGCTGCCTGCATCTCCACATCGCGGACCCTCGTCAGCGAAGAGGATCTGGCGCGTTTGACGATGCCCGCGCTCATCGGTGTTGGTACCCGCGACGACATTGCCGGATCAGCCGAAGGCCTGGCGCAACTGATGCTGCGCGCCCGTGCACTCGATATTCCCAACCGGGACCATATGCTGGCTGTCGGCGACAAGGTGTTCAAGGCCGCGGCGCTGGAATTCTTTGCCGACGTGGAGGCTGGAACGATCTGATGGAAGACATGAAAACACAGGCTGACTTTACCGGGGCATCCGGCAACCGGCTTCTGGCCGATGTTCACGCGCCGCGGGGCGAGGTTCACGGCAACCCGGTGCTGCTCCTGCATGGCGGTGGGCAGACGCGGCACGCCTGGGGCGGTGCCGCACGGCGGATCGCCGATGCGGGGCACATGGCCTTCACCCTTGATCAGCGTGGACATGGTGACAGCGCCTGGGTCGAAGACAAGGGCTATGCTTTCGATGATTATGCCGCTGACGCTGTCGCGGTTTGCCGCCAGATTACGACTCAATCCGGCAAGTTGCCGGTTCTCGTCGGTGCCTCGCTTGGCGGGATTTCCGGCCTTATGGCCGAGCATCTTGGTGGTCCGGGCCTGCTGGCTGGTCTGGTTCTGGTCGATATCACGCCGCATATGGATGCGGATGGTGTCAGCCGGATACAGGGGTTCATGGCTGCCCGGATGCGCGAAGGCTTTGCGACGCTGGAAGAAGCTGCCGATGCGATTGCAGCCTACCTTCCGAACCGGGCGCCACGCCGTTCACTTGATGGCCTGGCCAAGAACCTGCGCCAGGGTGACGACGGCCGCTATCGCTGGCACTGGGATCCGGCATTCATTGATGGTCCCCGGAGTATCAATCACGGGTCGGAAACCGGACAGCAACGGCTGGTCGAAGCCGCGCGCGGGCTGGAGATCCCGGTTCTTTTGGTGCGGGGCCAACAGTCGGAGCTGGTGACTGAAGAGGCGGTGCAAGCGTTCCGCGAAATGGTGCCGCATGCCGATTTTGTCGACGTGTCCGGGGCAGGGCACATGGTGGCGGGCGACCGCAATGATGCGTTCAATGACGCGATTTCGGGCTTTCTCGACAAGCTCGAGGGTCGTAACTGAGTTTACCGGCCTTCGAACAGGGCTTTGCGCTTGTCCATGAAAGCGCTCCGGCCTTCGGCGTAATCCGCGCTGTCGAAGGTGGATTCGGAAAGCGCGCCTGCGCTCTCGTATTCCTCGCTTGAACGGCTGTGCAAAGCCGAAATGGCAGCTTTTGAGGCGCGCACCGACAAGGGGGCTGCAGCAGCGATCGCTGTGGCGAGGGCCAAGACCTCACCCTCAAGCTGATCAGGGCTGCACGAATTTGCGATGCAGCCGCAGGCTATGGCTTGCGCAAGCGAGATCTCCTGCGCTGAAAACAGGGCGATGCGGGCCTGCTGATCGCCGAGCGCACGGACCAGATCCTGCACCGCGTCGAGCGGGTAGGCGAGGCCGAGCCGTGCGGCGGGAATGGCAAAACGGGCGGTTTCGTCCGCCAGCCTGATGTCAGCGGCTGCGGCAAGACCGAAGCCGCCGCCGAAGCAGATGCCGCGAATGGCCGCGATCACCGGAACTGGGCAATTGCGGATCGCGGCAAAGGCGGCCGAGTTTCCGGCCTCATAGGCGCGGGCCGTCTCTGCATTCTTTCGCAAGGTCGCGAATTCGCCGATATCAGCGCCGGCTGAAAAATCGCGTCCTCCTGCGCCTTCAATAATCACCACACGCGCGTGCTGCTGGTGGACGAGCCAGTCGACAGCTTCAGGCACCGCCCGCCACATCTCATCGGTCAGGGCGTTGCGCTTGTCCGGGCGGTCGATGGTAAGGCTGCCTATCGCGCTGTCGCTGGCAGCAGCTGCAATCGCGCCGTCTGCAAAGGATATGTTTACGTCCATTTCACCCGCCCGATTGTTTTTTTACGGATCTGTCTTATCCTTTGTTGAAGGCTGCGTTCAAATATCTTCGTTTGAACATCGGTCATGGACACCTTATCTAGGTGCTTCAGCGTATCGTGCAGGTCGTTAAAACCCTCGTGTGCTGAAGATGCCAATGAGCCCGGAGGCGGCGATGTCAGCGAATTCAGGTGCACGGACGGGCGAGTCCCTCAAGGCAATCGATCCGATCTGGGATTCGATTCGGCTCGAAGCCGAGCGATCGATCGCGCAGGATCCGCTTCTGGCCGCATTCCTCTATTCCACAGTGCTGAACCAGCCTTCTCTTGAAGAGGCTGTGATCCACCGGGTTTGCGAACGTCTCGACCACCAGGACCTGCAGGCCAACCTGCTGCGCCAGACCTTTCTCGAGATGGTCAATGACTGGCGTGAGTGGGGCTCGGTGCTGCGCGTTGACATCCAGGCGGTCTATGACCGCGACCCTGCCTGCACCCGGTTCATCCAGCCGGTGCTCTATTTCAAGGGGTTTCATGCCATCCAGACCCACCGTCTTGCGCATTGGCTGTGGGGGAAGGGCCGGGTTGATCTGGCACTCTATCTGCAGAGCCGGTCGTCAGAAATTTTCCAGACCGACATTCATCCTGCAGCCAAGCTCGGCAAGGGCTTGTTTCTTGATCATGCCACCGGTCTGGTCGTCGGGATGACAGCGACGGTTGGCGATAATGTATCGCTTCTTCAAGGCGTTACGCTTGGTGGTACGGGCAAGGAAACCGGCGATCGCCACCCGAAGATCAAGGATGGCGTGCTGATCGGAGCCGGTGCAAAGGTGCTGGGCAATATCGAGATCGGCCATTGCAGCCGGGTGGCTGCCGGGTCGGTCGTGTTGAAGCCGGTTCCGCCGAATTCGACGGTTGCGGGCGTACCTGCTCGAGTGGTTGGAACCGCGGGCTGCGAAGAGCCTTCGCGGGCGATGGATCAGCTGATCAACGGCGGGGCTTGAGCTCCGGACTGCAGTTTTCCCCATCGATATTGGCTCGATAAGCAACACGCGGGTTTGATTTAGCCTGCTGTCCGTGCCAAAAGCCGGGCCAACCAATTGCCCAGGAGAGCACCGTGAAACCAGACGAAATCATCAAGCTGAACGCTTACTTCAAGGGTATCTTCAACGAGAAGATCGTGATCAAGCCGCGGCCGCGCAAGGATGATTCGGCGGAAGTCTATCTCGGCGACGAGTTTCTTGGCATCGTGTTCCGCGATGATGAAGATGGCGATCTGTCGTACAATTTCTCGATGGCCATTCTCGATGTAGACCTCGACTGATAAGACCTAGTTCTTCAGCGCCATCTCCAGGCGCTTTCGGATATCCGCTTCGATCTGTTGCCAATGGGGCAGCAGATCGATCGAGAAACGGTAGGTCACTGACAGGTCCTTGCCGATGAAAATGTCACGCTGGCAACCGGTCTGGGTCGAAAAATTGACATCGGAGCCAAGATCTTCGACCAGGCATCGGACCGCATAAGGCCGGTCGGTTGCCGCTTTTTCCACATACATCAACTCATTGGCGTAGCCGGCTCCCGGGCGCAGCCGGAACGAGTCGAGACCATTCGGCCCGGCGACTGGCGGGCCGTCGGTCAGTCTCTTGTAGATCGGGGTAAAGCGTCCTGACATGTCGCGCGACATGGTGGCTTGTGCGATCCGCGCGAATATCAGCCCATGGGCCGACCGGGTCTGGCTGAAGATATCGCGGCGAGCTTCGCTGTAGCCGTTCATTCCCGGCCAGGAGAAATAGGTGTCGACCGCATTCTGGACGCCGGATACCCGCTGGCTCTCGAATCGTATCACATTGGCCGGAAGACTGACCACATCATCGCCGATGACGATTTCATGCACAGTCCGTTCGGAGGTGTTGCCGGCATAGGAAATGCTCTCTCCGATCATCCGTCCAGCGACTGCGATCGCCAGCGTAATCAGACATAGAATCGTGACCACCGCTGTCAGCTTCCAGACAAAGCGCGGCGACAACAGTGGTGCGTGTTCTATTGTGGATGATGAATGAGACATGGACGCCAGTCGTTTCGATATGTGCCAAAGTGGAACATCTGGCCGCGGCATGGCGCTTGCTAGATGGTTTGACGAGCGTCAACACTGGACCGGGTATGGTTAACCAATGATTTATTCCCTCGATTTCCTGGCGGCAATTTTTGCCATGGCGACCGGATTTGCCACTGCCTGGGTCGGTCTTGAGCTAGTTCGGCTTGCCGGCTGGCGCGAACCTGAGACTACAGGCGGTCGTTTGCATCCGCTCCGGGTTGGTGTGGAAATGGTGTTGGCAGCAGTTCTGGGGCCGCGACTATTGCTGGTCAACGGATTCAAGAACTGGCGGGCCGGGCTGGTGTCGCTGCCGCTTTACGTGGTGTTGGCACTGGTGGCTGCGGGATGGTCGATGTGTTCGGGTGTCATTGTTCTGCAGGTGGCATTCGCGAGCGGATATTTCCTGGCGTAGATTTTACCGTCGGTTTTGCCGGCATTTGACGTGCCTGAAGCTCAGTCGCATCGCCATACGTTCGTTGCCTACCATTCCAGGATGATACACTCTAAGACCGACGATAATCGGCTTTACAGCTGGGATAACGGGGCAGGAGAGAGGAAACGCGTATGGCGATATACAGCCTAGACGGAAAGCAGCCGACACTTCCTGGAGGCTTTTATTACGTTTCAGACAGCGCTCAGGTGATCGGAAATGTCATCCTGGAGGAAGATGCCGGCATCTGGTTTGGTGCGGTACTCAGAGGTGATAATGAGCCCATCACCGTCGGAAGAGGCTCCAATATCCAGGAAAACTGTGTGCTGCACACCGACATTGGATTTCCGATGCAGATCGGCGCAGGCTGCACAATCGGACATGCGGCGATTCTGCACGGCTGCACCATCGGCAATAATTCGCTGGTTGGAATGGGCGCTACCGTCCTCAATGGAGCAAAAATTGGCGAGAACTGCCTGATTGGCGCCGGGGCGCTGGTCACGGAAGGCAAGGTCATTCCGGACAATTCGCTGGTACTCGGGTCGCCGGCCAAGGTGGTCAAGACGCTTGGTGAAGATGTCGAGGCAATGCTGAAACTATCCGCCGGTCACTATGTTGAAAATGCCAAGCGCTTTTCCAGGGGGCTGACGCGGATCGACTGAGCGGAACTCGAAGTGCTCCAAAACAAAGGAGCCGACCCCAGGGGACATTGGGGTCGGCTCGAGGCCTGGTCGTTGCGGGGAAGCATGGGGACTCGACCAGTGCCCGACCCTGAACCCGAACGCGTGATTGCATTCCGGTCGCAATAAGTGACGTTTCGGACGGCCCCCGCAGGCCTGATGTCCGAAACGCGAAGAATCAGTTGCTGACAGCACCGACAGCGGTTGCGGATCCCGGTCCGAGCTTGGTCCAGCGCGCGGCGTGTTCGGAGGACTGGCGCTTGATGAAGGTGTATCCGGTCTCCGACCACAGGCGGACATCGCCGCGCATGTTGTCGAGAATGTAGTCGCCGTAATCGGTTCGGACTGTCAGCACCGCGTGACCATCGCCGTTGGGCTGCAGCACCACGGTAATCAGCAGATCGTTGGGCGAAAAACCTTCCTGCATCAGCATGTGACGCTTGAGAAGCACGTAATCCTCACAATCGCCGACGCTGCGTGGGTAGGACCAGAGTTCCTCGACGCCGTAAATGTTGAGATCGGTGTCCGGGCGAATGCTCTGGTTAACGCGCGTGTTGACCTCGAGCATTGTTGCCCAGGCTTTTCGGCTCAGTGCCATGGGTCCGCGATCGCGACCAAGCGATGTGCATTCTTTCGGATAGTTCTTGCAGAACTCGAAATGGCCGATTGGCGGATTGGTGTTGCCGGTCGCCACGAGATTGGTCGGTGCCGCAAACGCCGCCGTGCTGAATGTGAATGCCAGGCCGCAGGCCACAGCAAATTTCCCCATTGTCTGAATATGTCTGTTCATTGTCTTGTTTCCCCGTTATGAGGCAACAATGACACGCAGACTTTGATGCGACGCAAAAATGCACAGTACAAATTAGCGCTTACTTGAGACTAATTTGAATAGACTATGTGTAAAACAAATATAAAATCAGAATAAAACAAGTATAAAATGTACGCGGTGCGGTTCAGTCTTTGGCAACCATGACGCTGCCGCAGCAGGCGCAACTGATGCAGTCATGGAAACGCTACACGGTTCGGAGCGGTTCGCGGCGTATGGATCCTTGCTGGCATCAGCGTGCCGGAATCCGGGCGAGGGAGGCTGAGATGTCTGGATAAGTCGGCACTGGAGATGTCGCAGAGAAGGCCTTCAATCCCGGATCGAGCGGGCACAAAAAAGCCGGCCTCAACCGGGCCGGCTTTTTAATCCCATAATGGGACAGATGTCAGGAAAGCTTATCGATGGTTTCGTCAGGCTGGAGTGTCATGAATTCCATGGCAATGCCTTCCTGGAAGTGCCGGACCACGCGGCCACGCATGTTGCCCAGGACAACCATGGTTCCAAATGCCGGACGGACATCGATTTCGACTGCTGCGCCGGAAACGGACAGATCGATAATCCGGCAGGGATAGCGGCGGCCGTCATCGAGGCGAATTTCGGACACGGGATTGCTTGGAGAGACGCGCTCATGGCGACGATCTTCCGGCAGGCCCAACTCGTGCTTGTTGGCAAGCCATGTCAGCTGCGCGGAAAGTTTGTCGCGCTTGCGGTCCGTGGCGTTCAGCGAAAGTGTGAAGGAGCGAGGTCCGGCTTGGGTGACCTTGCCCTCGATCCGGCCGATGTAGTCGATATAGGCGACAATGCGTTCGCCTGTTTCCGGGCGCGCACCGCTCGACAAGACGGCGTCAAATGGTGACATGGAGTCAACGATGCAGTCATGTTCGGAATGATCAGCCCGCATGAAGCGGCCTTGGACCGAGATCGCCACACGATGAAACGTGCGTTCCTCGGCGCTGTTCGTTTCGATTGAGGGCGATGCGGTTTGTGCGGACAACATGAGAGCCTTGTCGATTCCCTGAGGTGTGAGGGTTCACATTAGTCCAGGCACTGTTAACAATGGGTAAGCGTTGGCCGCTTTCACCCGCTAATCGCGTCGTCCACCGTCGAGTACAACCAGATGGGCCACACGTTTGCGATTGCCGGTAAAACCGCCGGCGAAGGTGGGAGAAGCCGGCAACTTGATTTCCGGGCGATTTGCCAGAAAAACCGGTTCGCGTGACTGGTCGAGAAAACGGATACCTGTGGTCGAGAACCCAACGATAGGTTCATGGCCAACCCAGTAGGGTCGATCAAACATCGACAGCATTCCGATCAGACGATCGTTTTGTCCGCTCGGACCGGTGATCGGCAGGAGCAGCATTTCTGCCTGCGCCACCCGTCCGCCATTGCTGAGGCAATCAAGCGAGACAGAAGCCGGCGTCACGCCAGAGGCTACCGATGCGCCTGTGCGCGCGGCGTTGCGTGCCCCGTCCGCCAGCCACAGCGATGAAAATTCCTGCCCTTTCAACTCGCGGTCATGCAGGGCGCACAGGGCGGTTCCCGCGAGCCGGAATTTCATCTGGCCGTCTGCCGTGAGATCGCAAATGAAGACATGCGGCAAAAGTGTACGGATGTCGGCGGGGTCTATGTCGGTTCTGCTGGGAGCCGGACGCTGTCCGCGTTTCGCGCTCCAGTAATCAAAGAGTTCGAAGCTGTTTTTGTGTCTCATCTCATCGCCACCAAGGTTTATATGCTGCGCCTGACCCGATTGGTGCCATTTTGGCGCAATCAGGCTCATGCAGACGCGGTTTGGCTTTAACGATGCGAAAACCATGCCATGGCCGCGGCATTAAGGTTAATTTTTGGTATGCGTTGCAGGGCGTCGGGTGGCGTGCCATCCTGGGGCATCAGTTGACGAAGGAACGTTCCTTCAGCACAATTTTGGACGAGGGGGCTCGACCGGCCGTTCGCTTCAGGCGAACGGCTTTTTTTTGTCTGGCGGTTGCCAGTGTGCAACCCGGGTTTTACTGCTCGGGTGTCTGAAACGAATTGGAAGCGCTGTTATATGAGCCAGGACCACGACACCCTCGATACCGGTCCGAAGCGGCCTCCGAATGAGCCGGTTTTCAACCTGCCAAACGTCGTGTTGGCGATGTTGCTGGTGATGGTGGCGATCCAGGTTGCGCTTGACTCATTGCTGCCAAGGGCTGCTGTCCTCGAGATCTATCTGCAGACGGCCTTCATTCCGCAGCGCTATTCGCTCGGCATTTCAGGGCAGGCGGGGCCGTATCTGTGGTCGCCGGTCACATATTCGCTGCTTCACGGTGGCTACACCCATCTGGCGCTTAATTCCTTCTGGCTGGCGGCTTTTGGCGCGGTTGTCGCCCGGCGGATCGGCTGGATCCGGTTTCTCGTGTTCTGGCTGTTGAGTGCGCTGGCGTCCGCAGCTCTTTTTCTGGTGTTTCACTGGGGCGATCAGACGGTCATGGTCGGCGCATCGGGCGTGGTTTCGGCGCTGATGGGGGCCGCGGCACGGTTTGCCTTTGGAGACGGTGGTGGTTTCCGACGGGATCGTGCGCATCTCAACCCGCGCCTGAGCGTGGCGCAGTCACTGAAAAACCGCACTGTGTTGGGATTTCTCGTTGTCTGGTTCGCCATCAATTTGCTCGCAGCTGTGGGCTTTTCATTCGGCATTGCTGATTCGGCGATCGCCTGGGAAGCACATGTCGGCGGGTTCCTGTTCGGGTTCCTGGCGTTTTCGCTGTTTGATCCACTCCGGCATGTCTGACGTGCGGGCCTGTTTCGAGCTGCGTCTGACGTCGCGTGAGTGAACCCTTAATTCCTTGATGCAGCGTCTCTGAAACATCTGCGAGCAGCCGCTTTTGATAGCTTTGGACTGCCCGAAAAGTCTGCGGCCGGATCAGGGTTGTGTCCCGCTATGCGACATATATGCGGGCTTTTGCCGATCGTAGCGAGAGCCCGACCTGCAGGGTTGCAAACATCAGACTTCAAGCGCACCATATGTCAAATTCCGAAGCGATCGGGAGCGCTTTTGAATGGCAGGCATCTTGCGCAAGGAGGATTGAATGACTGTTAAACAGATACTCGACCAGAAGGGACGAGATGTCGTCACGGTAAGCCCGACGATGGGCACGGAAGAAGCTGTGCGTTTTCTGGCTGACAACAAGATCGGCGCGGTCATTGTTACCGGCGCCGGCGGCAAGATTGCCGGTATTCTTTCCGAGCGCGATATCGTGCGTGCCGTCGCTTCGAAAGGCGCTGATGCACTCTCAGCGCCGATTTCCTCGATCATGACCTCTAAGGTCACGACCTGCGGCGAAGACCATTCCATCAACCAGGTCATGGAATTGATGACCAATGGCCGCTTCCGGCATTTGCCGGTAGAGAGAGACGGGTCGCTGGTCGGTATCATTTCGATTGGCGACGTGGTGCGCAGACGGATCGAAGATGTCGAGCGCGAAGCCGAAGAGATCAAGGCCTACATAGCCGGATAAAAAATGACGCGCTCAGATGGTTCCATTTGAGCGCGTCACTTGCATTTGACTTCCGGTTTTACCGGTCGAAGGGTTTGCCTTGTCCGGAGAGCTGGCTTGCGATCAGAACTCGCTCCAGTCGGCTTGCTGTACTGCGGCATTGCCAGCAGAGGCGCGCACCGGTCTTGCAGCGGGTGACGGGGCCCCACGCTGATGGCTCGCAGGGGCAGAGGCCATCGCAGTGGCGGTGGCGCGGAGGCTGCTTGCCTGCGCTGCGGAGCTGTCCAGCTTGAAGCTGGAGACAGCCTCTCTGAGTTTCGCTGCTTCATCGGCCAGAGTGGCGGTGGCAGCGCTTGATTCCTCAACCATCGCGGCATTTTGCTGGGTCATCTGGTCCATCGAATTGACCGCCTGATTGACTTCGCCGAGACCGGTCGACTGCTCGCTGGATGCTGTTGCGATCGAGGTGATGCGTTCGTTGATTTCGTTGACCAGGCCGCCGATGTTGCGCAGAACTTCTCCGGCATCGCGGACCTGGTTGACACCATTGCTGACCTCGGTTGTCGAAGTCTGGATCAGGTCCTTGATTTCCTTGGCTGCCTTGGCTGAACGCTGCGCCAGTTCGCGAACTTCCTGGGCGACGACTGCGAAGCCACGGCCGGCTTCGCCTGCACGGGCGGCCTCGACGCCGGCGTTAAGCGCCAGAAGGTTGGTCTGGAAGGCGATCTCGTCAATCACGCCGATGATGTTGGAAATCTGTTGCGAGCTTTCCTCGATCTTGCGCATGGCGTCTTCGGCATTGCCGACAACCTTTGCAGACTGCATGGACGCTTCATTGGCCTTGGCTGCGGTGTCGCGAGCTTCTGCGGTCAGTTTGGTCGAGGAGTTGACGTTGGCTGTGATCTCTTCAACAGCTGCGGCGGTTTCCTCAAGCGATGCGGCCTGTTGTTCGGTGCGCCGCGACAGGTCGTCCGCACCCTGGGCAAGCTCACGGGTCCCCTGTTCCATGGCAGAGACGCCGCTGGCGACGGTCACCAGGGTTCCACCAAGGTTCTTGATGGAGACATTGAAATCGTGCCGCAAGACTTCGAATTCCGGCGCGAACTCTTCGTCAAGCTGGAAAGACAGGTCGCCTTCCGCCAGGCGCTTGAGACCGGCGCCAAGGCCGGCGGTAGCGATGCGGAGGCTTTCGGCCGCGTCGGCTTCGGCTTTTTGCTGGGCGGCGATGCGGTCGCTTTCGGCCTTTTCACGTGCGCCTTCGGCTTCCTGCTCAAGCTGCCGATTTTGCAGGGCACTGCGGCGGAAGACCTCGGCGGTCTGCGCCATGGTGCCGATTTCGTCCTTGCGGTCCGAATATTCGATCTTGGTTTCGAGCTTGCCATCGGCGAGGGCGGCCAATACGCGGGTGATGCCGCGAACAGGCTGCGAGATCGCGCGGCCCAGAACGATGGAACCGAGCAGTGAGATCACCAGCGCGACGGCTGCCGTGCCCAGGACCTGGGTCAGCGCGGTTTGGTTTGCCGTTTCGGCAGCGCGGGCGGCGGCTGATGCCGTGGCCTCGAATGACTTGACCAGAGCCTCGTTCTGCTCGCCGATCTTGATTGCCTGAGCGTCGGCGTCCTGCATTGTGAGGGTCGCCAGAAGGGCGTCAATCATGACATTGCCGGCCACTTCGGCGGCCTGGACCTTGTAGGTGTCGATGGATTCGTCGAGGGTCTGAACAAGCCCGGCCGCCTCGGGTCCAGCGCCTGCACGCAAGACGGTGCGCGTGGTGTCTGCCTGAGCGAGGAGAGCGTTGACGTCATCAAGGGATTTCTGGACCATGTCGTCGCCGGCGCCGGCCTGTTTCCAGTTCATGGCGCGCAGCAGGCTGCCATTGGCGGAGGTGATGGTCTGCTTGAGAGCGTTTGCCGTGATCAGCAACTGGTTGTTGGTCTTGGCTGCCTGGCTGAGCTTGGCAGTTTCCAGGCTTGACGAATAGTAGACCGCAGCAATGATCACGATCGCAACACAGGCTATCACCGGTGCAATGAGTGATTTGACGACGATGGGAATGTTGCTCAGTCTCAGCCAGTTCATATCAAGAAAATCCCGTTTGGTGTATGACGACGGCCTGTTGGCCGCCGCCATTATATTCATGTACTCAATAACTTATCGTTACTGGTAGGCGCCGACGCAGACGAGAGACGCGTCTACTGCGGTGCAATAGGTCGACTTTGCTTCGATGGCGCTGGTGGTCGGGTTCTGCCAGTTGTAGTCAACCCAGCCTTCGGTCTCGATCGCTGCGAGATCCTTGACGAAAAGCTTGCCGTCGGTGTCTTTCAGGCCAAGCAGGTTCTTGCCGACCAGGGCAGGCTTGGCGCCATGCGAATCGAGTACGCCCTCGTTTTTCTGCATGACGAAGACATAAAGGTCGCGGTCAAACCACTCGCTGCCCTGGGTCTGGAATGCGGCTGCAGCCTTTTCCATGCCGTTGTCCTGCAGATAAGCTGCGGCTTTTTGAGCCAGCGCCTGGGCCTCATCCTTGGAGGCATAGTCACTTGCCACGGCGAAAGTGCTGAAAGTTGCAGTCATCAGGAGCGAGAGTGCGATTTTTTTCATGGACATTTCCTCTGATTTCGAAGTTGGAATTGACGATGGTCGTAACCTGTCCTGACTGTGTTAAGAATTGGATACTACGGAGTGCTGAAAACATATGGGTTCTCGCTGGTGTTTTTTGTGGGTGTGAACAGTTATTTAAGTTGTATTTGCTCATGATTTCACGGGACGTGATCAGGCCGCCGTTTAATTGATAAACGACCTGACTTCACGTTATTGAGGTGAGACTTCGCTGGGCCGGCATCGGGGGGCCGGTCGTGCTATACCAGCTGCAAGGCTGCCTGCATGCGCATGATCTCGCCGAGCTTTGCGGAGGCTTCCTGGTAGCCGCGATCAATGGCTTCGCTGGCGCGGTGGAATTCCGAAAGGCCGATGTCCGACAGACGCGGATGCAGCGAAAGGTCCGGCGGGTCGCCGGCAAGGCGGGCACGCGAAATCCGGTCCTGAATGATGTTGAAAGCCTGAACCATGACAGAAGTCATGCCCAGACGGCTTTCGCGAACCCGTTTGCGACGCTCCGGACCGCTGTATTCAGGCTCCGGTTCACTCGCGGTGTGTTTGATCACCGCTGAGCGCCCATAGAGATCGTAATGCAGATTGACGGCCACCACCAGCGGCTGCTCGTGCGCACGGCAAACGGAAACCGGTACCGGATTGACCAGAGCGCCATCGAGCAAGGTGCGGTTGTTGCAGCGGACCGGCTCGAAAATGCCGGGCAGGGCATAGGAGGCGCGGATGCCGGTGATCAGGGAGCCGGATGAAATCCAGACTTCATGACCGGTGTTGAGCTCCGCGGCCACAGCCACGAAGGTCCGGTCGAGATCTTCAATGTTGACCCCAACCAGGTGTTCCTGCATGCGGTCGTTGAGACGCATGCCGCCAAACAGGCCGCCGCCGCCGATGGCGAAGTCGAGCAAGCCGGCAATCCGGCGCATGGTCAGGCTGCGGGCGAAATTCTCGAGCTCATCCAGCCGTCCGGCGAGATAGCATCCTCCGACCAGGGCGCCGATCGAGGTGCCGGCGATCATGGAAACCTCGACTCCGGCTTCATCCAGCGCCCGAAGGACGCCGATATGGGCCCATCCGCGCGCGGCGCCACCGCCAAGTGCGAGAGCGATCTTGGGTTTTTGTGTCGGCTTGTGTTGCATCCCACCCACCGGTGTCATGGCCATCAAGTCGCCGCTCTCAGCGGCGGCAACCGGCTCTGTATTGCGGCCCATATTCCAGTTCAGCATCTCATTGTCCTTCCGCGCCGAACACTCCCCCCGCGTTCAAGCAGATGAGACCAGATTTGGGTTGCGAATTTGTGAAGGAACGATGCGACTGGTTCAAAACGGGTCAGATTGCCTAATGATCCGTATATACCGATGTGGGATCAAACAGCGGTTCCGAGCCGATCTCCAGCCGGGCTTGGCCGTCGGTGTCGACCACCTTGCGATAGAAGCAGGAGCGGCGGCCGGTGTGGCAGGTGGCATCGGCACCGCTGACGCGGACCTTGAGCAGAACAGCGTCCTGGTCACAGTCGATGCGGATTTCATCGACTGTCTGCATGTTGCCCGAGGTTTCGCCCTTCTTCCAAAGCTGGTTGCGTGACCGGCTCCAGTAATGCGCCAGACCGGTTTCGATGGTCAGCCGCAAAGCCTCTTCATTCATGTGGGCGAGCATCAGCACCTCGTTGTCGCCGCTGTCGGCAACCACGGCAGTGATCAAGCCGTTGGCGTCGAAGCGCGGGGTCAAGTCCGAGCCCTCTTCAAGCTCGGATTTGTCAGCGGGTGCGGGTTTGAATGAAGCCGTCATGAGTACCCCTCAAATCGGGGCGCTCAATCAACCCCGGATCAATGTCATGAAGCGGACCTGCTCGTGCGGATCCGATTTGAACGCGCCTGTAAAGGTCGTGGTGATGGTTGTCGAGCCTTGCTTCTTGATGCCGCGCATGGCCATGCACATGTGTTCGGCCTCGATCATGACGGCGACGCCACGTGGATGCAAGGCATCATCGATGGCTTGGGCAACCTGTGCGGTTATGGTCTCCTGGATCTGAAGCCGGCGGCCGAAGATCTCGATCACGCGGGCAATCTTTGACAGGCCGAGCACCTTGCCATCCGGCAGGTAGGCGACATGAGCCTTGCCGATGATCGGCACCATATGATGCTCGCAATGGGAAAAGAACGGGATGTCCTTGACCAGCACGATGTCATCATAACCGGCAATTTCCTCGAAGGTGCGGCCGAGCTCTTCCTCTACGTCCTGATCGTAGCCTGAGAACAGCTCCTTGTAGGCCTTGACCACCCGCTTTGGCGTGTCGCGCAGGCCTTCGCGGGTGATGTCATCGCCGATAAACCGCAAGAGCGTGCGGACAGCGTCCTCGGCCTCGGATTCAGTCGGGCGGTTGTCCTGGTTGTTCAGGCTGTCGACAATGGCATCCATGCTCGTGGCCTCCATGGGGGATTTCACCCCATTTACGTTGTTCGCATTCAATCGGACCACGCACTTGGGCAATTTTACGGACGGTGCCGCGCTTCTTGTCCAGTGGGCTCCGGGGCTTTCGGGCATCAGCCCTCCGGCACGGTTTCCCTCAGTGCGTTGCAAACAGGTTTTGCCGAACGCCTGACAGACACTATATAGTAAGCCAGCGCGCCGCGTCGAGATGCGACCCCGTCAACTCTTGCCGCAGGACGAATGCCAATACCCGACGCTGGGAAAGGTCCGAACCGATGATCGATGATGTCTATAATGCCCGGATTCTGGATTTCGCCGGCAATATTCCGCGGATCGGAACGCTGGAAGATGCCGATGCGGAAGCCTCTGCGCACTCCAAACTCTGTGGCTCGAAGGTCAAGGTCTGGCTGAAAATGGATGGCGATGCGGTTGCCGACTTCGCCCATGATGTGAAAGCCTGCGCGCTGGGGCAGGCATCCTCGTCGATCATGGCGAGCAATATTGTCGGCGCGAGTGCATCAGAGCTGCGTGGGGTGCGCGACACCATGCGCAAGATGCTCAAGGAAAACGGTCCGGCTCCGGACGGTCGGTTTGCCGACCTCAAGTTTCTCGAGCCGGTGCGTGAATACAGGGCCCGTCATGCCTCGACGCTGCTGACGTTCGATGCGGTCTGCGATTGCCTGGACCAGATCGATGCGCGCAAGGCCAAGGAAGACGCCGCCTGATGAGCGGTGCCTCAACCGGCCGCAACTGGGCCGGCCCCTGGCCGAAAACGCCTGGCCGTTTGCTGGGCACAGGACTGATCCGGCTTTACCAGCTTACTTTGTCCGGGTTCATCGGCAATTCCTGCCGGCATCTGCCGACCTGTTCCGAATATGGCTATGAGGCGATCGCCCGGCACGGTTTGTGGAAGGGCGGCTGGCTGACGCTTTTCCGGGTCGGGCGCTGCGGCCCGGGCGGCACTCACGGCATCGACAATGTGCCCGAAACGCTGGATAGGCGGCTGGTCTGGTGGGCGCCATGGCGGTTTGCCGCTGTGGGCCGGCGTTGCACCCATTGATTGAATACATATATGACATATTGAATATAAGTCACGAATACGTGACGGGTGTGAGAAGCTGCCGATACTTGCCCGCTTTGGCCAAATCGCGTACACGCCGCCGTGCACACATACCAACCTCAACCACCCGCGTTCGTTGGCGGGACTGGATCAAGGAGAGACTGCCATGGCATCCGCCGTATCCCTTACATTTCCCGATGGCTCCAAGCGCGACTACCCCGCCGGCACGACCGGCCGTGAGGTCGCGGAGTCGATTTCCAAGTCGCTGGCCAAGAAATCGGTTGCGATCGCGCTTGACGGTGACCTCACCGATCTGAGCGATCCTGTCCGCGATGGCGCGCTGGAAATCATCACCCGCACCGATCCGCGTGCGCTCGAGCTGATCCGGCACGACACCGCCCACGTGATGGCTGAAGCCGTGCAGGAGCTGTTTCCCGGCACCCAGGTGACCATCGGTCCGGTGATCGAGAACGGCTTCTATTACGATTTTGCCAAGAACGAGCCGTTCACGCCGGAAGACCTGCCGGTGATCGAGAAGAAGATGAAGGAGATCATCGCCCGCAACAAGCCCTTCACCAAGGAGGTCTGGTCGCGCGATGAAGCCAAGCGGGTGTTTGAGGAGAAGGGCGAGACCTACAAGGTCGAGTTGATCGACGCGATTCCGGCCGATCAGGATCTCAAGATCTATAAGCAGGGCGACTGGTTTGACCTGTGCCGCGGTCCGCACATGGCGTCGACCGGACAGATCGGCACTGCCTTCAAGCTGATGAAGGTGGCCGGTGCCTATTGGCGTGGCGATTCCAGCAACACCATGCTGACCCGGATTTACGGCACGGCCTGGGCTGATCAGGCCGAGCTTGATGCCTATCTGCACATGCTCGAGGAAGCCGAGAAGCGCGACCATCGCCGGCTTGGACGGGAGATGGATCTGTTCCATTTCCAGGAAGAGGGCCCGGGCGTCGTGTTCTGGCACTCCAAGGGCTGGCGCATGTTTCAGAATCTGCTCGCCTATATGCGCCGCCGGCTTGAAAACGAGTATGAAGAGGTCAATGCGCCGCAGATCCTCGACAAGAGCCTGTGGGAGACTTCGGGTCACTGGGGCTGGTACCAGGAAAACATGTTCGCGGTGAAATCCGCCCATGCCTTCACCCATCCCGACGACGAAGAAGCCGATAACCGGATCTTTGCGCTCAAGCCGATGAACTGCCCCGGCCACGTGCAGATCTTCAAGCACGGGCTGAAGTCCTACCGCGACCTGCCGGTGCGGCTGGCCGAATTCGGCAATGTGCATCGCTACGAGCCATCGGGCGCGTTGCACGGGCTGATGCGGGTGCGCGCCTTCACCCAGGATGACGCGCATGTATTTTGCACCGAGGAGCAACTTGAAGCCGAGATCCTCAAGATCAACGATCTGATGATGTCGGTGTATCGGGACTTCGGGTTCGACGAAGTTGTCGTCAAGCTCGCAACCCGCCCGGAAAAGCGGGTCGGCACTGACAAGATGTGGGATCACGCCGAGGAAATTCTCAAGAGCGCGCTTGAACGCATGGCGCGTGAGGACAGCCGCATCAAGACCGGAATCAACGAAGGTGAGGGGACGTTCTACGGACCCAAGTTCGAGTATACCCTGCGCGACGCGATCGGCCGTGAATGGCAGTGCGGCACGACCCAGGTCGATTTCAACCTGCCGGAGCGTTTTGGTGCGTTCTATATCGGTGCGGATTCGGAGAAGAAGCAACCGGTGATGGTTCACCGGGCGATCTGCGGCTCGCTGGAGCGCTTTCTCGGCATCCTGATCGAAAGCCATGCCGGGCACATGCCGCTGTGGTTTGCGCCGCTGCAGGTTGTTGTGGCGACGATCACGTCTGAGGCTGACGACTACGGTGCAAGCGTGGCCCAGAAGCTGCGCGACGCCGGTCTTCAGGTGGAAACCGATTTCCGCAACGAGAAGATCAATTACAAGGTCCGCGAGCACTCGCTGGCCAAGGTTCCGGTGATCGTGGTCTGCGGCATGCGCGAAGCCGAAGAGCAGGCGGTCAATATCCGCCGGCTGGGCAGCCGCGATCAGGTGTCGATGTCGCTTGCCGATGCGGTGGCGAAACTGGCCGAGGAAGCAACACCTCCCGACGTTCTGCGCAAGAACGCTGAGAAGGCTTCGCGGGCTGGTTGATCTATCTCCGGCGCGGCATGATGAACCCTGCCGCGCCGGGTGTCACATGACTTTCATGCAGACGTGACATTGGGGGTGACCATGTCATTCCTCGAGAGTCACCATGCGCCTCGATCAGCTCAGCTACGCCAACCAGAACCAGCCGCGGTTCAAGCGCTGGATCATCCGGTCGATCGAAGGCCTGTCAGGCCGTGACCGCTACTTTCGGCTTTACCAGACCTGGAGCAGAGAGATCGTTCCGCAAGGGCGGCATGTGTTCTCGCGCATGCTCGAGCTGATCAATATCCGGCTCGATATCAGGTCCGAGTGGCCGCCACGCAATCTGCCCGATGGTCCTCTTGTGATCATCGCCAATCATCCGTACGGCATAGGTGACGGTATTGCGGTTCTGGCCATGGCGGAGGCGCTCGGCCGGCCTTTCCGGGTCCTGATCAACAATGACCTGATGAAAATCCCCGAGATCGCACCCTACGCCTTGCCGATTTCGTTTGATGAAACGCGTGAGGCCATGGCCATCAACATGGCCACGCGGCAAGAGGCCGTGGAAATGCTCAAGGCGGGTGTGACCATTGTCGTCTTCCCCGCCGGCGGTGTTGCAACCGCGCCCAAAGGGTTCGGCCGGGCGGTGGATCTGCCGTGGAAGATGTTTCCCGCCCGCCTGGTGCAGGCCGCACGGGCATCGGTGATCCCGGTCTATTTCGAGGGGCAATGCGGCGCCCTGTTTCATCTCGCCAGCCGGGTTTCGCTGACGTTGCGGACATCGTTGCTGGTGCGTGAATTCCGGCGGTTGTCCGGTTCAGCGATCGTGGCCTATCCGGGGCGGGTGCTGGAAGCTGACGAGCTTGCGATGATCTCCGACCGCAAGACGTTGCTGGGCAGGCTTCACGGTGCGGTCTTCGCCCTCGAAAACCCGCAGCGCTTGCCGGAGAAGCAGCTTGAAACTGCCTAGTTCAGAAGCACTTCCACGTCGGAATTGCGCCCGGCGATGACGGTGAAATCGCGTTGATGCACCTTGTTCTTGTTGCGCGCGATTGCCGTGTACTCGCCTTCGGCCAGAACGATTGTCGGGAAGGCGCCGACGCTTTCGGAAACCACATCACCGCCCGAGGTCAGAATAGACCAGGCGGTGTCGGCAATGGCTTCACCGCCGGGCTCTGATACCAGCTTGAGTGTCAGCTGGGCAGCGCGGTGCTGGATGACGGCTTCGGTCAGCTTGCCGGCTTCGACACGGATGTCAGACCGGATGACGGCGTTGACCGAGCCATATTCGGAGACGATGTGATAGGTGCCGGAGTTGAGCCTGACGATGGTGTTGGGTTTGACATCCTCGACCACCAGCTGCTGCTCGCCGTCAATGCCTTCCTCGGCCTTGTAGATATTGAACAGCAACTGGCTCGAAGGAATGCGCGCGTCGACACCGGAGACCGCATTGAGCATCAGGCCTCCGGCTTCCATGACAATGTGCTGTGTCTCGATCGGGCCGTCGGAAGGCACCGTAAGTTTCTTGGTCACCCCGGCGCGGCCAAAGGCGACGTGAAGGAAATAGTCGCCCGGTTCGAACTCGAATTCAGCCGTGCCGCCTTCGGAGGTGGCGAGCAGCGGCAACTTGCCGTCGGCATCGGGAGCCGGATGGAAAATGCGCCAAGTGAGTCCGTATTTCAGCGGCTCGCCGGCTGCGGTGAGGGCCGCTTCCATCCGCACGGTCCGCCGGATTGCGGCAGTATCACCCGCGTCGGAAGCCGGCGCATATTCCGTCAATCCAGGCAGCGCGATTTTCGGATCGGCTGTGTCGGCAAAGGCGTCCTGTGCGTTTGCGAAGGTTGGTGGCGCGATCAGCGCCAGTGCAGAAAGAAGAACAATAGACAGTCTGTTCATGAGGCAGGGTCCGGTTGACTTCTGAATTGCGAGAGGTCACTTGAACCCCAAAGCCATGGCAAATTCATGGCTGATTTCGATCAAACCTGAATGCACGAGGAAGCCATGCCGGTCAATGCTGCCCTGAAAGCCTATCTCGAAAGCCGCCGTTCGATTCCCGCCTTCCAGATGAGCGAGCCGGGGCCATCGCGGGCGGAAATCGAAGAGATGCTGGCGCTGGCCCGCCGGGTTCCGGATCATGGCAAGCTCGCGCCCTGGCGCTTCATTGTCTATGCGGGTGAAGTGCGGGAGCGCATCTCGCTCGAACTCGCCGAAATCGCCATGGCCAACAAACCGGACATGGCGGATGACATGATCGCGGTGGAAAAGAGCAGGCTGACCCGGGCTCCGGTGGTTATCGGCGTGGTCTCGCAGGCCGCCCCGCATCCCAAGATCCCGGAATGGGAACAGGTGATGAGCGCGGGTGCCGTCTGTCTCAACCTGGTAATGGCAGCCAATGCGCTCGGCTATTGCTCCAACTGGTTGAGTGAGTGGTTTGCCTTCGACCAGAAGGCCTATCCGATCCTGGGAGTGAAGCCTGAGGAAAAGGTTGCGGGTTTCATCCACATCGGTACACCAAAAATGCATCCTGGCGAGCGGCCGAGGCCTGAGCTTACCGACATTGTTACCTTCGCAGGAGAATGACCCTGATGTTTTACGAGGCGAAAGACAACAAGCACGGTTTGCCGCATGACCCGTTCAAGGCGATTGTCTCGCCGCGGCCGATTGGCTGGATCGGATCCCGCGGAACCGACGGATCAAACAACCTGGCGCCATATTCGTTCTTCAATGCGATTTCCGATCATCCCAAAATGGTGATGTTCTCGTCGTCGGGGCGCAAGGACACGCTGCGCAATATCGAGGAAACGCAGGTGTTCACCACCAGCATGGTCGGGCGTTCGCTGACCGAGAAAATGAACCTGTCTTCCGCTGACGCGCCCTATGGCGAGAGCGAGTTCGACTTCGCCGGCCTGGGCATGGCCGAGGCGCGGATGATCAATGCGCCGTTTGTTGCCGAAGCCCACGCGGCGCTCGAATGCAAGGTAACGGAGATTTTCGAGGCCAAGAGCCTGGAGGGGGAAGCCAGCGGGTCGTTCGTGGTGATCGGCCAGGTTGTCGGCATCCACATTGACGAGGCAGCATTGGCCGACGGCAGGCTCGACATGGCTGCCGTGGCGCCGCTGGCGCGTCTGGGCTACATGGATTACGCCGATGCGGCGAACACGTTCGAGTTGCGCCGTCCGGCCTGGCCGGCAAAAAAGTGAAGCCTATTCGACCACGGGCATGTCGTCCGGCTTGAGACCCGCCATGCGTGCCACCCGTTCGGCCTGGCGCAGGTGAGGCCGGTCGATCATCTTGCCATCGAGCGACAGTACGCCGGCATGCGGGCCGGCCGCGGCAAACAATGCCAGAATTCTCACCGCACGCTCGACATCTGCCGGAGGCGGGGTGAAAGCACGGTTTATCACCGCCACCTGATCGGGATGGATCGCCATCTTGCCGCTGAAGCCGTCACGCACGGCGGCCCGGCATTCGGCGTCGAGGCCGTTGAGATCGCGAAAGTCGGTGAAGACGGTGTCGATGGCGTCAACACCACTGTTGGCAGCTGCAAGGATGGTCAGGCTCCGCGCCATGCGGAACACGTCGGTGTAGACGCCGCTCTCATCCTTGTTGGAAGAGGCCCCGATATCCGCTGCCAGGTCTTCCGCCCCCCAGGCCAAGGCTGCGAGGCGCTCCGATTTGGCTGCGAACGTTCCCGCTGCCAGCATTCCGCCCGCGGTCTCGGTCATCAGTGCGTGGATCCTGATCTTGCCGACCTCGAGGCCGGCCTCGGCTTCATGCACCCCAATGCGGGCGCTGAGATCCTGAATGTCTGCGCCGGATCCGGCTTTGGGCAGCAGGACGGCATCTGGAGCGGCGGATATGATAGCGGCCAGGTCGTCATCGCTCATGCCGGTATCAAGCGCATTGATCCGGACGATGAACCAGGGCGTTGCGGCAGTCCGGTCGGCATCGGCGAGAAACGAGGCAACGGTGGCTCGCGCCTCCGGTTTGCGAGACTGCGCAACGGAATCCTCAAGATCCAGAATCAGGGCATCTGCGCCGGAGTTCACTGCCTTTTGCAATTTTCGTTCCGAATCGCCTGGAACAAACAGCAGCGAGCGCATCATTGAGCCGGCCTCTTGCGCATCATGGCCTGACGGACACAGCGGGCAACAAGCTTGTCGTGCTGGTTGAAGGCCTGATGTTCCATTTCGACAATGCCGCGATCGGCCTTGGATTTTGAGTCCCGCACGCTCAGCACCCTGGTTTCCACTCGCACGGTGTCTCCGTGAAACAGCGGATTTGGAAAGGTTACATCAGTCATGCCCAGATTGGCGATCGTGGTGCCAACCGTTGTGTCGTTGACCGATATGCCGATCATCAGTCCAAGCGTGAACAGCGAGTTGACCAGCGGTTGGCCGAATTCGGTGGACTTGCAGAATTCATAGTCGATATGCAGCGGTTGCGGATTGAGTGTCATGTTGGAAAACAACATGTTGTCCATTTCGGTGACCGTTCGGCGAAGGGAGTGGGAAATCACCGCGCCCGGTTCGAATTCCTCAAGATACATCCCGCGCATGTTTTACCCCTCGTCCAATTGTTCGTTATTGATGGCGCGTTCCAAACCGATGCGCAAGCGCAAGGGGGCAAGGAATTAAATCATGAAACTGATACCCCCAGAAACTGCTCGGGTCTTCCACAGCAGGCGGACGAGGGGACTGCCTGATCAATGGTCGACCCCCGGAATTACTGCAGTCCTTATGAGTTTTTGCTAACTCTCTTTAAAAGCATGGCGTGAAGACGGCAGCCTGCCTCGGGGCCGCCGGGCGTTAACAAATATGGTGAACCGATCGTAAACCATTTGCTTCTAAGGTGAGTCCCACTGGTACCGAGTGGGGTCGCATATCGATGATAGTCAGTTCCTTTTTGAAGTGGTCGGAAACCGCCAAGGTCAGTGACCGCTGTCGCGCGACACAGGCTTTGACCCAGGCCTATGCGCAAGGCTCGATGAAGCCCTCGGAGCGGCAGGAAGCCGAAGCTGCTCTGGCGCTGCTGCTTGATGATCCGTCACCGAAGGTCCGGCTCGCACTGGCTGAAGGTCTGGCGTTGGTGGAACATGCGCCGCGCAGCATCCTGCTTGGGCTCGCCGGGGACCAGATCGAGGTGGCAGGCCGAATTATTGCCCTTTCGCCGGTTCTTGCCGACAATGACCTGATCGAAATCATCGCCGGCGGGCGTCCCTCGCTGCAGCGGTTCGTCGCCTTCCGGTGTCCGGTTTCCGTTTCTGTGGCCGCGGCATTGGCAGAGGTTGGGGAAGCCGACGCGGTTGCCGATCTGCTCGACAATTCAAATGTTTCCCTGGCGCGGATATCAATGCGACGGATAGCTGAGCGGTTTGGCGACAATGCCGAGATCCGGGCGCGGCTGTTTGATCGGCAGGATCTGCCCTGTGATGTGCGTCAAGTGCTGGTCGAAAAGCTTGGCGCAGCGCTTGCCGGTTCCCAGTTGGTTCGGTCGGCAATCGGCAGCAGCCGCGGCCGCAAGGTCACCGAGGAAGCCTGCATGACTGTGACACTCGGGTTGGCCGGGACCGTTGGTCAGGATGAAATTCCGGCGCTGGTCGAACATTTGCGGATGGCCGGCAGGCTGACCCCGGCGTTTCTGATCCATGCGCTGTGTGCCGGCAATGTCGATTTCTTTGCCAGCGCGGTTGTTTCGCTGTCGGGCATAAGCGATTCGAGGGTTCGCGGTATCCTGATAGATGGACGCGAAACGGCCATGCGCGCACTGTATCGCGCCATAGGTCTGGGCAGTGATCTTGCGCCCGTGTTTGTTACCGCCACGCAGATCTGGCGCACGGCGTCGCGCCGGAATGCGAGCATCGATACAGGCAAGGTGACGACCGAACTGATGCAGCGCCATTCAGATGACGGGCTGCGCCAACCCGCTGTCGCGGAGCTGTTGAGGCTCGTGGAAAGCATGCATCTGAGCTGGCACCGGCACGCATCAAGGACTTATGCGCAGGCGCTTGCGGCCGAAGCCGCCTGAGACATCTTCCGGTTCAGATATCCAGATTGCTGGCAAACTCGGCATGTTCCTGGATAAAGCGGAAGCGGGCGTCTGCCTTGGTTCCCATCAGGTTGTCGACGGTTTCCTGGGTTGATTCCGGGTCGCTGACATCGACGGCCACTTTCAGCAATGTGCGCTTGGACGGGTCCATGGTGGTTTCCTTGAGCTGGGAAGCCATCATTTCGCCAAGCCCCTTGAACCGGTTGATTTCCACCTTGCCGCGGCCGGTGAACTCGGTTTCCAGCAATTCCACCCTGTGCGCGTCGTCGCGGGCATAGAGTGACTTTCCGCCCTGGGTGATCTTGTAGAGCGGCGGGACGGCGAGATAGAGGTGCCCCTGGCGCACCAGCTCCGGCATTTCCTGGTAGAAAAAGGTGATCAGCAGCGAGGCGATGTGCGCACCATCAACGTCCGCATCGGTCATGATGATGATGCGTTCGTAGCGCAGTTCCTCTTCGCGGTACTTTGAACGGGTCCCGCATCCAAGTGCCTGCACAAGGTCGGCGATCTGCTGGTTGGCGCCCAGTTTTTCGCGGCCTGCACTGGCGACATTGAGGATCTTGCCGCGCAGGGGCAGGATGGCCTGGTTCGAGCGGTTGCGGGCTTGCTTGGCAGAGCCGCCGGCGGAATCACCCTCGACGATGAACAATTCGGCGCCTGCGGCCGTGGTCTGACTGCAATCGGAGAGTTTGCCCGGAAGCCGCAGCTTTCGTACGGCTGTCTTGCGGTTGACTTCCTTCTCCTTGCGCCGCCGCACCCGTTCATCGGCGCGTTCAATAACCCACTCGAGCAGTTTGTCGGCTTCAGCTGGTGAGTCGGCGAGGAAGTGATCGAACGGATCACGCAGGGCGTTTTCGACAATCCGCTGCGCTTCCGCCGTTGCCAGCTTGTCCTTGGTCTGGCCAACGAATTCAGGCTCCCGGATAAACACCGACAGCATGCCGATGGATGAAATCATCACATCGTCGGTGGTGATCGCCGCCGCGCGCTTGTTGCCGGTGAGTTCGGCATAAGCCTTCAGGCCCTTGGTCAGGGCAATGCGTAGTCCTGCTTCATGGGTGCCGCCATCCGGGGTAGGGATGGTGTTGCAATAGGAGCTGATCGAGGAGTCGCCGCCATACCAGGTGACCGCCCATTCGAGTGAGCCGTGGCCGCCGGATTTTTCTGTTTTGCCGGCAAATATATCTCGGTTGACCCGGTGTTCCTTGCCCAGTGATGCCTCGAGATAGTCCTTCAGGCCGCCGGGGAAGTGGAACACGGCCTTTTCCGGGGTCTCGGTTCCTTCCACCAGCGAGGCCGCGCAGACCCAGCGGATCTCGACACCCCCAAAAAGATAGGCCTTGGACCGGGCCATGCGGTAGAGACGGCCCGGGTCAAATCGCGCGCCTGCACCGAAAATTTCAGGATCAGGGTGAAACCGCACCTTGGTGCCGCGCCGGTTGTGAATGTCGCCGAGGTCTTCGAGGCCACCCTGCGGGATGCCGCGGGAAAAGGTCTGCCTATAGAGTTTCTTGTTGCGGGCGATCTCGACCACGAGGTCATCGGACAATGCGTTGACCACGGAGACACCGACGCCGTGCAGTCCGCCGGAGGTCTCGTAGACCTTGCTGTCAAACTTGCCGCCGGCATGCAGCACCGTCAAAATCACTTCGAGGGTGGATTTGCCGGGAAACTTGGGATGGTTTTCCACCGGAATGCCGCGGCCATTGTCGGTGACGGTGAGATAGCCGTCCTCGTCGAGTTCGACCTCGATGAAATTGGCGTGTCCAGCCACCGCTTCGTCCATCGAGTTGTCGATGACTTCGGCAAACAAATGGTGCAGGGCGCGCTCATCGGTGCCGCCGATATACATGCCCGGCCTGCGCCTGACCGGCTCCAGGCCTTCAAGCACCTCGATCGTCGATGCATCATAATCGTCACCACTGGCGGGCGCACCCGGTTTGGCGGCTGCCTGCCGGGCTGGTTTGGCGGCGGCTGGAGCCGGTTGTTTCACAGGGGTGTTTTCCGATTTCGGTTCTGGGCTTGCCGCCGGTGCGCCGGTTGTGGAAAAAAGATCGTTGGAATCGTCCATATTGCCGTTGTGCCTGATGTAGATTGGGGAAACGAATCAGCCGGAGTGTGCCAGAATCCGTTCCTTCAATCGACTGTGTAGCATTTGGTTTGCAGCTTTGCGCGGCGTTCTTGCCGTTCAGGGTGCGATAATCCTTTCCATTGTCATGGGGTTCGCTCCGGTTACCGAAGCTGCGGCCTTTGAGCTTCGCGGCCACAAGGACCGGTTGTTTGCCTATCCGGGCATCCTGTCTGCTTCGGAGCAGGGCGCTTTCATTGTGGTCCATTACGACAAGATGCGCGATATCCACGGCCGCGACGTTCAGCCGGAGCGGCGGGTGCAGTCGAAATATGTATCGCTGGGGGTGAAACGCCAAAGCCGGCTCGCGCTGCACGAGGCCAATGGCCGGGCGATCGAAACCGGTGTGACCGGCGACTATTCGAAAGCCCGGTTCGCGGTCATCTTCGTGCATGGGCGGGGCGGCGATCAGCGGCTGGGTATGAACGACCACACGTTCGGGGGAAATTTCAACAGGCTGAAAAACCTGATGGCGCTCAATGGCGGTGCCTATCTGGCTCCGACGGTCAAGAGTTTTGACGATGCGGGTGCGGCCGATGTCAGGGAACTTGTCCTGGCCGGTCGGGCGCCCGTGGTTCTTGCCTGCGCCTCGATGGGGTCGATCATCTGTTCCAAACTCGCCAACGATCCGGCGGTGGTGCCGCGGTTGGCCGGCATGGTGCTGCTGGGCGGGGCGCCCGACATGGGAATTGCCAAAAGTGCTGCGGTCAATGCCAAGATGCCGATTGTCTTCACCCATGGCAGCTACGACACGGTCTATGACTGGCAGGACCAGAAATCCGTTTTTGACCGCGTCAGGCGCTCGGCCAAAAATTATCCCGCGCAGTTCGTGCTGTTTGACACCGGCTCGCACGGCACGCCGATGCGGATGACGGACTGGAAGCAGACGCTCGAGTTTGTCTTGAGCCGCTAAAAGCGAACCATTGGTGCTTCAAAAACGCTTCATTTCGGGAATAAGTCCAATTTAAGGAAAAATTGACCGCGCCAATGAACCGGATGTTGGGGAAATAAGACTAGAGCTGTCTCGAGCCTAACTGGGAGCGGGACATGAAATATATCGTCTTTATTCTTTTCACTGTGCTGACCAATGCCGCAGCGCAGTTGATGCTCAAACAGGGCATGATATCGCTGGGACCGGTGTCTTTTACCGCCGACACCATGATCGCGCGGATCTTCCAGATCCTGTTCAACCCCTGGGTTTTTGCCGGGCTGGCGACCTTCGTGATCTCAATGGCTTCGCATTTGTATGTGCTGTCGAAAGTCGAGCTGTCCTTTGCCTATCCGTTCCTGAGCCTGGCCTATGTGGCGGTGGCGGTCTTCGCCTATGTCCTTTTCAAGGAAGACCTCAACAGCTGGCGCATTGCAGGCATTGCCTTCATTTGCGTGGGAACGGTTCTGATCGCCCAGTCCGGGCGTGACGGCCAGGCGACCGGTGAGCACGAATCCGCTCAGCTTTCAAAGATCAACGTAGCAACGAACGAGATTTCCCGATGAAACACATTCTTTTTGGAGGCGACGGCTTTGTCGGTCGCCATCTCGCCCAGAAACTGCTTGCCGACGGCGAAGAGGTCGTGGTGGCCGACATCGTCAATGACAACAAGGCATTCTACCGGGATGCCACGATTGTTGCTTGCGATGTGACCAGACCCGACATGGTCGCCAGTGTGCCGATCGCGGCCGATGACATGGTCTACAATCTGTCAGCCAAGATGCTTTCACCGTTGCAGATCCGGTCGAAGCGTCATGATTTTTTCTATCCGGTCAATTACGATGGGACGAAGAACATCATCGAGGCGATGGACAAGGTGGGGGCCAACCGGCTGGTGCATTTTACCACCGACATGATCTACGGCCACACGATGACGTTTCCGATGACTGAGGAGCATCCGGTAGCGCCGCTGGGCGAGTACGGCCAGTCGAAGCTCGACACCGAGGTTCTGGCGGCAGACTGGCGGGCCAAGGGCATGTCGATCTCGCTCTTCCGTCCGCGCCTCATCATCGGGCCAGGCCGTCTGGGGATTCTCGAAAAGCTGTTCAAGCTGATCGATGCCAATCTGCCGGTGCCGATGATCGGATCGGGCAAAAACCCCTACCAGTTCATCTCGGTGTTTGATTGTGCCGAAGCCGCGCGTCTGGCCTGGAAGGCCGGTGTTCCGAACGAGGCTTACAACCTCGGCTCGATCAACCCGCCGCCGGTGCGCAAGCTGCTCGGAGATCTGGTCAAGCATGCCGGCTCGAAGTCGTTCCTGATCCCGACACCGGGCTGGGCGGTCAAGCGCACGCTCGACCTGTTCGACCTGATCAACATGCCGATCATGGACCCGGAACAGTATCTGATCGCCGACGAGAACTGCGTTCTCGATGTCTCCAAGGGCGAGCGCCAGCTCAACTGGGTGCCGCAATACCGCGACGAAGATATGCTGATCGCCGCCTATGATGAATATCGTGCAGGCAAAGCGCGCAGCGGATCGTCCGCATCCGCCCAGGTCGCACCGGCCGAATGACACGTTCTGAGGGAGCCCAACCAATGCTTGATACACCTACGCGCGTCGCAGTCGACGCTCCGCCCTTGTCTGACGCGCAGCCTGCGCCCAGGCCAGCAATCAATCGCGCAGGACGGCCCGATCTGCTGACTGTCTCGGATGCGAAGGCGATGTCTGTCGCTGAAATGACCGAGCTGTTCAAGGATCACATCAATCCGGGGCAGCTGCATTTCATGAAGCTTCTGGGCTTCCACAAGATCAAGATCGAAACTGCGTCGGGCATGTATTACACCGATCAGAACGGTCGCAAGATCCTCGATTTCTTCGGTGGCTTTGGCTCGCTGGCGCTGGGTCACAATCATCCACGCATCATCGAGGCGCGCAAGCAGTTTCAGGACGAGGACCGTCACGAAATCGCGATTGCCTTCATGAGCCAGTATGCCTCGGCACTGGCCAGGAACCTGGCCGCGATCGCACCGGGTGATCTCGACATGGTGTTCCTCGGCTCATCCGGATCGGAAGCCATGGAGGCGGCAATCAAGGTCGCCGAGCGCGCTGCCGGACCGAAGCGGCCGAAAATCGTCTATGCGGCGAATTCATTCCACGGCAAGACCAAGGGTGTGTTGTCGCTGACGGATTCCGAGCTTTACCGCGGCGAGTTCCAGCTCACCGGCAATACAGTCAAAGTCCCGTTCGCTGATATCGACGCGATCCGCAATGCCTTTGAAGCGGACCCGGAAATCGGAGTTATCGTGCTCGAAACCATCCAGGGTGGCGGCGGCATTGTCGAAGCACCGGTTGAATTCTGGCAGGAGCTGAGAGCCCTGTGCGACAAGCATGGTGTGCTTTGGATTGCCGACGAAGTGCAGTGCGGCATGGGCCGGTCGGGCCACTTCTTCGCCTTCGAGAAGGCGGGTGTCGTGCCTGATGTCACCGCCCTTGCCAAGTCGCTTGGCGGCGGCAAGACCGCGATGGCTGCGATGATCGCCTCGCGCGATGTCTATATGAAAGCCTACGGCACGCCCAAGACCGCGATGATCCACGCCCAGGCGACGTTTGGCGGCATAGGCGAGGCCTGTGTCACGGCGATCGAAGGCCTCAATGTCATGTATGACGAGGATCTGATCGGCAATGCAGAGCGGACCGGCTCCTATCTGATCAAGCGTCTCAACGAGCTCAAGGCCAAATATCCGCAAATCATCAAGGATGTGCGCGGCAGCGGCTTCATGGTCGGTCTCGAATTCCAGGACTTCAGCCAGACTTTGCCTGCGTTGCTGCGCCCCATGGTGGCGCTGCTCGACGACAAGCTCAAGGGCTCGCTGTCAGGCTTCGTCGGCGCAGAATTGCTGCGTGACCACAATGTGCTGGTGGCGTTTACCGAGTACAATCGCAACGTCATTCGTCTCGAGCCGCCGCTGGTCTGCGGACCGGAGCATGTCGACGAATTCATAGCAGCCCTTGATGCTGTGCTCGGCCGTGGCATCGTCCGCATCGTGCGCGATTTCATCGGCAGCCAGACGAAGAAATAAGTCTGTGCATGGTGGCGCCTGCTACCAGACCCGAAGACATAAAAAACGGGGCGGATCGATGATCCGCCCCGCTTTCGTTAGCTACTGCGACCGGCCTTAGACCGAGTAGTACATGTCGAATTCGACCGGATGCGGGGTCATTTCGAAGCGCATCACTTCTTCCATCTTCAATTCGATGAAAGCGTCGATCTGGTCGTCGTCGAAAACGCCGCCGGCGGTCAGGAACTTGCGGTCCTTGTCGAGGCTTTCGAGCGCTTCACGCAGTGAGCCGGCAACGGTCGGGATCTTTTTGAGTTCCTTGGCAGGAAGATCGTAAAGGTCTTTGTCCATGGCCTTGCCTGGGTGGAGCTTGTTCTTGATGCCGTCGATACCGGCCATCAGCATGGCTGCAAAGCACAAATACGGGTTGGCGGTCGGATCACCGAAGCGGACTTCAACGCGCTTGGACTTCGGCGACGAGCCGAACGGAATACGGCAGGAAGCCGAACGGTTGCGTGCCGAGTAGGCCAGCAGAACCGGAGCTTCATAACCGGGAACCAGACGCTTGTAGGAGTTGGTCGACGGGTTGGAAAACGCGTTGATCGCCTTGGCGTGCTTGATGATGCCGCCGATGTAGAACAGGCAGTTTTCCGACAGACCAGCATATTCGTCGCCAGCGAAGGTTGGCTTGCCGCCATTCCAGATCGACTGGTGAACGTGCATGCCCGAGCCGTTGTCGCCAAAGACCGGCTTCGGCATGAAGGTTGCGGTCTTGCCGTAGGCATGGGCAACCTGGTGGACGCCATACTTGTAGATCTGGGTCTTGTCGGCCATGCGGGTCAGTGTGTCGAAGACCATGCACAGTTCGTGCTGGGCTGCGGCAACCTCATGGTGATGCTTTTCAACGACCAGGCCCATCTCGGCCAGCACGGTGAGCATTTCAGAGCGCATGTCCTGGCAGCTGTCGACCGGGGGAACCGGGAAGTAGCCGCCCTTGACGCGCGGACGGTGACCCATGTTGCCGGTTTCGTAGTCGCTGTCGTCGTTCGAAGGCAGCTCGGAGGAGTCGAGCTTGAAGCCGGTGTTGTAGGGATCGGCCTTGTACTTGACGTCATCGAAGATGAAGAATTCCGGCTCGGGGCCGATATAGACGGTGTCGCCGAGTCCGGAGGCCTGCAGGTAGGCTTCAGCCTTCTTGGCGGTGGTGCGCGGGTCGCGGTTGTAGGCTTCGCCGGTGATCGGATCGAGAATGTCGCAGAAGATGACCATGGTCGACTGGGCAAAGAACGGGTCCATGTGCGCGGTCGCCGTATCGGGCATCAGCACCATGTCGGATTCGTTGATGGCCTTCCAGCCGCCAATCGAGGAGCCGTCGAACATGACGCCATCGGCGAACAGGTCTTCGTCGACGCAGGAGACGTCCATGGTGACGTGCTGCATCTTGCCCTTGGGGTCTGTGAAGCGCAGATCGACAAACTTGACGTCGTTGTCTTTGATTTGCTTGAGGATTTCAGTGGCAGTCGTCATGTTCGATATTCCCTGTTAGTAAATGACGATGGGTGAGCGGCGCGCGGCCGCACACAGTGATCAAATGGCGTCGTTGCCGGTTTCACCGGTACGGATACGGATGACTTCCTCGACGTTTGAAACGAAGATCTTGCCATCACCGATGCGGCCCGTCTGGGCGGCGTTGCGAATGGCATCTATCGCAGCTTCAGCCGTTTCGTCCGCAAGGACGATCTCGACCTTCACCTTGGGCAGGAAATCTACAACATATTCCGCGCCGCGATAGAGTTCGGTGTGGCCCTTCTGGCGACCGAAACCCTTGGCCTCGGTGACAGTAATGCCCTGCAGGCCGACTTCCTGTAGAGCTTCCTTCACTTCATCAAGCTTGAACGGCTTGATGATCGCTTCGATCTTTTTCATGAGAACCAATTCTCCGCTCTGTCCTGTGAAAGCGGGCGCTCGGCTGACGCCATTTACCCACTCGCGTGTATCAAAGCACACGCCGTGCCACTTTACGAAAGAATCTGCTGATACCCACGGAATAATTCAATTTGCAGCCAGATTCCCTGGAAAACCGACCACAAATTCGCTCACTTTGAGCGAGGGTTGGCGTTTTGGAGGCAAAATGGATCCGATGCCCAAATATCATTGGACCGGGTGATGATTTTTTGTGCGCCAGTATCTGCCTAAATGGAGTGCAATATGATGCATTAATGTGCACCCATGAGCGGCCTCGGTGATCGCACCGGGTTTGGCGCCGGGAACTTGACCATCCTGCCAACCCCATGCAACGAACCATCATGGCTATAGATCACACACTGCTGGTTTCGCCCAAGACAATGGGCAGGATCGACAAGGCAGCGGCTGACAGCGGCATCGACAGTTTTGGCCTGATGCAGAAAGCCGGCGCGCATGTGGCGGCGGTGCTGTTGGCGCATTTTCCGGGCATTCAGCGCGCTGTGGTTCTGTGCGGCCCGGGCAACAATGGCGGTGACGGTCATGTCGCGGCCGGGTTGCTGACAGCCAGCGGGGTCAACGTGGTGCGCTTCGGGATGGAGCCAAAACCGGGTGGTGATGCCGCCCGAGCCCGCCACGCCTATGCGGGGAGATTGCATCCGCTTGACACCTGGCAGCCGCGCGACGGGGACGTGATTGTCGATGCCCTGTTCGGGGCGGGACTCGACAGGCCCGTCAACGCCGATGTGGCGGCCCTGATAGAACGGGCCCAGCAGGCTGACACGCCTGTCATTGCCGTCGATTTGCCGTCGGGCCTGTCCGGCAGGACCGGTGAGCCGACGGGCGCCTGCTTCTCTGCCAGCCAGACGGTAACTTTTGCAGCGCTGAAACCCGGACATCTCCTGATGCCGGGCAGGGCGCTGTGCGGCCATATTCATGTGTGCGATATCGGCATCCCCGCACGGTTGATCGTCAGCGATGATCCTGTGTGGAAGAACAATCCCGCGCTCTATATGTCAAAGCGGCCTGCCTCAGAAGCCGGGCAACACAAATATGGCCGTGGCCATCTGGGTGTGTTCTGCGGACCGCTCAGTGCCACGGGTGCAGCGCGTCTGTCGGCGATGGCTGGCCTCAAAAGCGGCGCCGGATTGGTGACCATGGCTAATGCGCCGGGTGCAACACTGGTGCTGGCTTCGCATCTCACCGCGATCATGCAGCGGACAATCCGGGACGATGCGGATCTGGATACCTGGCTATCGGACAAAAGGCTTTCAGCTTTCGTGCTCGGGCCAGGGTTCGGTGATCTGGAAAAGGCGCGCAGCTATACCTGCAAGCTCGCCAATACCGGACGGCCGGTCGTTCTCGATGCTGATGGGCTGACTGCGTTCGCGGCCAATACAGATGCTTTGGCGGATCTGTTTGCTGGTGAAGCACGGCTGGTTCTCACACCACATGAGGGAGAGTTCCGGCGGCTATGTGGTGATCTTGCCGATGACCAGTCTCTGTCAAAGATCGATCGTGCCAGAGCCGCAGCCGTTCGTTTCAATGCCATTGTGGTCTACAAAGGTGCCGATACGGTAATCGCGGCACCTGACGGGCGTGCGGCGGTGAACGCGGATGCGCCCGAATGGCTCGCCACTGCAGGCTCTGGCGATGTGCTGGCCGGCTTGATCGGCGGACTGCTGGCTCAGGGCATGCCGGCGTTCGAGGCGGCATGCGCCGGTGTGGCGCTGCATAGTGACGCTGCGAGGCGGGCAGGCCGCGGATTGACATCGGAAGACCTGCCCGGGCACATTGAACCTCTGTGACGCCTCTGATCCGTTGAGCCGGTTTCGCTGCCTACAGAAGCCTGCTCTTGCGCAGCATGCCGGCGCGGGCCAAGACCGGGTAGGCAATGGAGGCGAACAGCGAATTGATTTCCTTCAGATCGCGCATGGTGTCGATGTGGATCGAGCTGCTGTCATAGCTGTTGTCGTTGCCGTCGCGAAGCCTTTGCATGTGCTGCTCTTCGCTGTGGCGAACCATGGTGCGGACCACTTCCTTCTGGGCCACCAGCTGTCTGGCGTGGTCGACATCGGCATTGACGAACAGGTTGAAGGCCAGGCGTCCGTTCTTGAGCACTTCCTGGTGCAGCGCCTTGAGTTCGTGCCAGCCCTCATTGGAGAAGGTGATCTTGCGTGAGTCCTTCTTGTGGGCTCGCGTCACCATGTTCTGGGCGATGATGTCAGCGGCTTGCTCGAGCTTGATGGTGGCTCCCAGGAGATCCTGAAGCTGAGCAGCCGATTTTTCATCCAGCCCGCTCTCGGAAATCTTGGCCAGATAGAATTTGATATCACGATGGGTCTCGTCGATTTCGTCGTCGAGTTCCTCGATCCGGCGCATCTTCTGCTTGTCCGGTACATCGAAGACCTCGAAAATCCAGGTCAGCATCAGCTCTATGCGCTCGCAGACCGTAAGCACTTCGCGGGTGGCATTGGCGACGGCCTGGCGGGGGTCGGCCAGATGTTCGGGATTGAGTGCCGACATCCGGGTCTCTGTGCCGATTTCATCGGGTAGTGCTGCGGGGATCAGCCAGCGCTTGAGCATACGCCCGACCAGGCTGCAAAATGGCAGACCAAAGACCAGCACAACGAGATTGATGGCCAGATGGACCAGCACCACGGCATCGCCTGGTTGGTCCGAGAAGAAACTGCTTTGCAATTCGAAGGTCATTTGCGCGGCAAGCGCGAGCAATGTGCCAAGGCCGCGAATTGCGACGTTTCCCAACGGCACAATCCGCGCATCGACCCTTTCGCCGCGTGTCAGGACAGCGCCGATTACGGCAGCGCCGAAATTGATGCCGAGCACCAGCGGGATGATCAGCACCGGCGGAATCAGCGCGCGGTCGGCGAGTGAAGCCAGCAGCAGGACCGCTGCGACACTGGAATGAAACGCCCAGGCCAGCAGGCCGGCCAGAACGAAGGCTGTGATCCAGTCGCGCGACAGGTAATTGATGATGACCGGCAGGATTTCGCTGGTCTTGAGTGGGGTCGATGCCTCGCCGATCAACCGCAAGGAGAGGAGCAGCAAACCCAGACCAAACAGAATGCGGCCGATCTGGCGCCAGTTGCGGGATTCGCTGGCCCTGAACGCGATCGTGCCGGCCAGCAACAGCACAGGAATGAGCAGAGACAGGTCTTGCCGCAGGATCCGGACCACAAGAGCAGAGCCGAGATCGGCGCCGAGCAATGTCGCAATGCCAATGGCGGTGGAGACATATCCGCTGGCGACGAAGCCTGCGACAATCAAGGCCACTGCGGTGGCGCTCTGCAAGGCAATGGCAAAGAAAAAGCCTGCAATGGCCGCCGTAACTCGGTTGCCGATCGCCAGCTTGAGTTGCTCACGCAGTACATCGCCATACGCGCGCTCGATGCCGGTACGCACCATGCGGGTGGCCCAGAGCAGCAAGGCTACGGCGCCGGCAAGATTGATAAAGACGACCATTCCGGACATGAAACACTCAAACCTGTAATGAAAGGACAGACCCCGTGGCACACCGCAAGAAGCTGTTGAAAGCTTTCTTATCGTGGTCGCCGGATCTGACGGGAACGCGACTCAGCCTATCGCATTTTCAACAATGTCACAATTTGCTCACCTCAAGTGGCTGTCCGGCCTCCGGGTGACAAACAGGCGGTGCTAGACGCTGTTCCGGGCTTGATCCTGAAGAATGTGGTCTAGTGAAGTTTCTGGTTTCTCAGGTAGGCCTTTGGTGATGCGCCCATGACCCGGGAGAACATGGTGGTGAAGGCAGGAATACTGTCATAGCCGAGATCCATGGCCACCGCTGTCACCGGCTCGCCAGCCGTCAGGCGAGGAAGTGCTGCCATCACACAGGCCTGTTGCCGCCAGGCTGACAGGCTGAGCCCGGTCTGCTGGCGGAACAGACGGGTAAAGCTGCGGCGGCTCATGCCGGCACTGTTGGCCCAGTCATCGATTTCAAGCCGGGCCGACGGCAGCGCGATGAAATTACGGCACAGATCAGCTAGGCGCGGGCTGCGCGGCAGCGGCAGGCCGAGCGGGCGTTCGGGCAGCAATGGAATCTCATGCAGCAGGGTGCTTCGGAGGAGCACAGACCGGGCGTCGGTTGCATCCGGTCCGATCCGGACCGTTTCGTGCAGCAGGCTGCGCATCAGCCGGGTCATGCCGGTGACATGGAGATGGGTCGGCAAACCGTCGATCGCATCAAGCCGGACATAGGCAGACTGCATCTCGACCCCGCCTATGGCGTCGACCGCATGACGAGTCCCAGCCGGGATCCACAAGGCGTGGTCGGGCGGAACCATCCAGCGTCCGGCAGGCGTGGTGACGATTACCACGCCGGTGATCGGATGCAGCAGCTGAGATCTGCTGTGATGGTGCTCGGAGACATGCTCGTCGCGGGCAAAGCGGTGGGCAAAGGCCAGGGCCGGAATGTCAGATGTCTCGACCAGCGCCCGGTGCGGGTTGAGACCGGAGCTGTTTTCATCTGCGTGCAAGTCTTTGCGGACGACGGAACGGGATATCATGGCTGGCCCAAACGCGTAAAAAACAGACCAAACCACGAAGGCGGGCTGCGATCAAGGTGTGTATCACTCTGAACAAGGCTGTTTTCTGCAGCCGGCATCGGACCGGCAGACCTACACCCATCCTGGGCAGGTCCCCGGTTTGCAGTGACACTCTCGTATTTACAGGGCTTGGTCTCTGGCGCCGCCGGGAGGTTCCCGCCGGACTGAAATGAAGGAAATGCCATGCGCGTCGTTCCCGAAAACACTGGAGCAGGGTCGGTCTCCAAGGCCGCGACGCCTGCGGCCTTTTCTGTCGTGGTGGCGCTTTCCATCTGCCATTTTCTCAACGACACGATGCAGTCGGTTCTGGCGGCGATCTATCCGATCCTGAAGATAAATTATGATCTGAGCTTTACCCAGATCGGGCTGCTGACCTTTGCGTTTCAGTTCACCGCTTCGCTTTTGCAGCCGGCGATCGGGGCCTTCACCGACAAGCGCCCGATCGGCTATGCGCTTCCGGTTGGAACCGGGTTCACGCTGGTCGGGCTGTTGTTGCTGGCGACGGCTGGCTACTATGGGCTGTTGTTGCTTGCGGCCGCGCTGGTCGGGTTCGGCTCGGCGGTGTTTCATCCGGAATCGTCGCGGATCGCCCGGCTTGCATCTGGTGGCCGGCACGGCACGGCGCAATCGGTTTTCCAGGTCGGCGGCAATGTCGGCACCGCGACGGGGCCGTTGCTTGCCGCTTTCATCATCGTGCCCAATGGCCAATCTTCAGTCGCCTGGTTCGCACTTGCGGCGCTGTGCGGCATGGCGATCCTGACCTGGGTCAGCCGGTGGTATGCTGCTTTCCGGCGCGCTTCAGCCGGGCGTCCGGTTGCCGACAGGACATTTGTGCATTCGCGCAATCGGGTGATGATCGCCCTGGTGGTGCTGGCGCTGCTGGTTTTCACCAAGAACATCTATGTTGCGAGTTTTACCAGCTTCTACACCTTCTATGTGATCGAACGTTTTGGTGTCAGCGTGCAGGATTCGCAGCTGATGCTGTTTGTGTTCCTCGGCGCGATGGCTGCCGGGACCTTGATCGGCGGGCCGATTGGTGACCGCATTGGCGCCAAGGCGGTGATCTGGGTGTCGATCCTCGGCATCTTGCCGTTCACGCTGATGCTGCCTTACGCCGATCTGTTCTGGACTGCGGTGCTGACCGTGATCATCGGTGTGGTCCTGGCTTCGGCATTTCCGGCAATCATCGTGTTTGCGCAGGAACTGGTGCCGGGACGGGTAGGCCTGATCGCCGGGGTGTTTTTCGGGTTCGCCTTTGGAATGGGCGGCATCGCGGCCGCCGTGCTGGGGCAGGTCGCCGATGCCAGGGGGATTGTCTATGTCTACCAGATCTGCGCGTTCCTGCCTTTCCTGGGTCTGCTGACAATCCTGCTGCCGAAGAACATCCGCTAGCTGCCATTCGGCTTTTGCTCAGACAGGGAGCCACGAATTCACCTCCTGGCTCCCCGCGGTGATCGGCCCTATTGCGCGGTGTAGCCGCCATCAACGGGCACGATTGCGCCAAGCATGAAGGAAGCTTCGGGAGAGGACAGCCAGACGATCAGGTTGGCCACTTCCTGCGGTGTGCCGATGCGGCCGAGCGGGTGCAGCGGATCCATCATCTCGGCACTCGACTGGGCGCCGGCGGTTGCCTGATCAGCCAGTGAATCCAGCATCCGGGTGTCGATGCCGCCGGGGCAGACGGCGTTTACCCGGATCCCGGCCTTGCCGTATTCAAGCGCTGTATTCTTGGTCATGCCGATGACCGCATGTTTTGAAGCAACATAGGGCGACAGGCCGGGAAACCCGATCAGGCCGGCGATGGAGGCCAGGTTGACGATGGTGCCGCCACCGCTCTTCAGCATGTGGTTGATTTCAGCCTGAAGGCACAGAAATGTGCCCTTCGCGTTGATCCGCATGATGGCGTCGTAGTTGGATTCCGCCTGGTCGGCGAAGGGAGCGATGGTGCCCTCGATGCCGGCATTGTTGACCGCGCAGTCGAGCCGTCCGTACTCGTCAACGACGCCTGCGACCAATGCCGTGACATCATCCGGGTTGGACACGTCAGCGCGCTGGAACATCGCGGTTCCGCCGGCCTTGTGGATCAGCGCGACCGTCTCTTCACCGGCCGGGACGTGAATGTCGGAGACCACGACATTGGCCCCCTCAGCGGCAAATTTCAGCGCTGTGGCTCGGCCGATGCCAGCCCCTGATCCTGTAACAAGGGCAGTCTTGCCCGAAAATGCAGCCATCTTCATTCCTCCTGTCTGGTTGCTTTGAACGCAATGATACACTCAGGAGAATGGAATGGCTTTGATGCTGGTCAAGACAGTTACGGAAGCCTGAATCCGGCGGGATCAGACCTTGTCTTGCAGCGTCATCGCCCCCTTGGGCGCATTGACCTTGCCGCCGGTTATGAAGAAGGCAAAGACGTCGCGCGGCTGCTTTTTGACGCTGCGGTCAGGGGCGATCAGCTCGAGATCTGATGGTACAGAACCCGCCGCATAGGTCTTCAGCCGCTCGGCCCAGAGATCAATGTCGTCAGGAGAATAGCAGGTCGGGACATCATCCGAGCCCTGCTGCAGCCGGGCATAGACAAAATCCGAGGTGACATCGGCGATCATCGGATAGGTTTCATGGTCGGCGCAGACCGCCGCCACGTTGTGCTTGGCCAGCAGCTCTATGAAGTCCGGTGTGCAAAAGCTCTCGTGCCGGGCCTCGACAACGTGGCGTAGCGCAATTCCATCCTGCTCAGCCGGAAGCAGTGCGAGAAAAGCGGCGAAATCATCCGGCTCGAACTTCTTGGTCGGCATGAACTGCCAAAGGATCGGGCCAAGCCGGTCGCCGAGCTCGGTGATGCCCTGGGTCAGGAACTTGGAAATCGAGGGTTCGCTTTCCGCCAGCACCTTGCGGTTGGTGCAATAGCGGCTGGCCTTCAAGGAAAACACGAAACCGTCCGGCACGTCGGCCGCCCATTTGGCAAATGTCGCCGGCTTCTGGCTGCCGTAATAGGTGCCGTTGACCTCGATCGCCCGCAGCTGGCTGCCCGCATAGTTCAAGTGCTTGGTCTTGGCCAGTTTCGGTGGATAGAAACTCTCGTTCCAGGCATCAAACACCCAGCCGCCAATGCCGGTGCGGATTGTTCCCGAAGTTGTCATGGGTGGTCTCCTTATACAGGTACCAAAGCGGTTTGGTTTCGGACTATGGCTACCGTGCCCTTGCTTGAAGTCTTATCGGTTCAGTCAATTTGATAGAATTGCTGATTTTACAATGACATAGCGCATAGTTTCACACTCTTGGCGATACGCAGAGGGTTCCATTTCGCCTGTTATCGAACTTTCTGGGTCATTCTCATATAAGGCGCAAGCAAAGCAGGGAAATCATCATAAAATCTGGAAATGTACGACATCGATTCAAAATTGTTCTTGGGCCAATCCTCCGACGTGTCATGTCCTTGCATCATGTCGTGTGCAAGGCCAACATTGGCCATCTCTTCTTTTAGCCGATCGAAATAGGCAAGAACTTCGTCGCCGAAAAGAAATTGAGCTTCCGCTTGCGCAATGACGATATCTTTGATTCCATCATTACTGCGTACGTCTCCATCTCGAATTACTTTGTCTACTCCGGCTTTTGCGGAGAAATAAATTGCTAGACGGCGCTCAAAAAGATCAAGCGCCAACTTTTCTTTTGATACCCGCCACTGCCTGTACGCAACAATCGCCACTCCGATGGCGACCATTGTGGTTACGCCGCTTACTGCTGTTGGCCCCATCGCCTGAACCCAAAGCGCCCAGTCTGGTAGTTGATTGTCTGTCGCCACCATCAACAGCATCTCCGTCTGTAAGAAGCCATGCAGCTTCACTCCGCCGCTTGCACCCGTTTCTGCGGTCGGCGTTCCAGCAACTCCTTGAGGAACTGGCCGGTGTAACTGCGTTCGATCTTGACGATATCCTCGGGCGTCCCTTCGGCGACGATTTCGCCGCCGCCGTCGCCGCCTTCGGGGCCGAGATCGATGACCCAATCGGCGGTCTTGATGACTTCGAGATTGTGCTCGATGACCACCACGGAATTGCCCTGATCCACCAGTTCGTGCAGCACTTCCAAGAGCTTGGCGACATCGTGGAAATGCAGACCCGTGGTCGGTTCGTCGAGAATGTAGAGCGTGCGTCCGGTCGAGCGTTTTGACAGCTCCTTGGCCAGCTTGACGCGCTGCGCCTCGCCGCCCGACAGCGTCGTCGCCTGCTGGCCGACCTTGATATAGCCCAGACCGACGCCCTCGAGCGCCTGCAGCTTGTCGCGCACGGCAGGGACGGCTGCGAAGAACTCGACGCCTTCCTCGACCGTCATGTCGAGCACATCGGCGATCGACTTGCCCTTGAAGGTCACGTCCAGCGTCTCGCGGTTGTAGCGCTTGCCGTGGCAGACGTCGCAGGTGACGTAGACATCGGGCAGGAAGTGCATCTCGATCTTGATGACGCCGTCACCCTGGCAAGCCTCGCAGCGGCCGCCCTTGACGTTGAACGAGAAGCGGCCCGGCTGGTAGCCGCGCGCCTTGGCTTCGGGCAGGCCGGCGAACCAGTCGCGGATCGGGGTGAAGGCGCCGGTATAGGTGGCTGGATTCGAGCGCGGTGTGCGGCCAATCGGCGACTGGTCGATGTCGATCACCTTGTCGATGTTCTCGAAACCATCGATGCGGTCGTGATCGGCCGGATTCTCGCGCGCGCCCATCACCCGGCGGGCTGCGGCCTTGTAGAGCGTCTCGATCAGGAAGGTCGACTTGCCGCCGCCGGACACGCCGGTAACGGCAGTGAACAGGCCAAGCGGGATCGAGGCGGACACATTCTTCAGATTGTTGCCGCGGGCGCCGATGACCTTGAGTTCTTTCTTCTTCTTGGCCTTGCGGCGTTCGGCCGGAACCGGCACATCGAGTTCGCCGGAGAGATATTTGCCGGTGATCGAGCGCGGGTTGGCCATGATGTCGCCGGGCGATCCTTGCGCAATGATCTCGCCGCCGTGAACGCCGGCATGCGGGCCGATATCGACCACATAATCGGCCGTCAGAATGGCGTCCTCGTCATGCTCGACCACGATCACGGTATTGCCGATGTCGCGCAGGTGTTTCAGCGTTTCCAGAAGCCGCGCATTGTCGCGCTGGTGCAGGCCGATGGACGGTTCATCGAGCACGTAGAGCACGCCGGTGAGCCCGGAGCCGATCTGCGACGCCAGCCGGATGCGCTGGCTTTCGCCGCCGGAAAGCGAGCCGGAATTGCGCGACAGGGTCAGATAGTCGAGGCCGACATCGTTGAGGAATTTGAGCCGGTCGCGGATTTCCTTGAGAATGCGCACGGCAATCTGGTTCTGCTGCTCGTTGAGTTGTGCCGGCAGCTTTTCGAACCAGTCGCCGGCATTGCGGATCGACAGTTCAGTGACCTGGCCGATATGACAGCTGTTGATCTTGACGGCGCGTGCCTCGGGCTTGAGCCGGTAGCCGTCGCAAGCCGGGCAGGGCGCGTTGGACATGTAGCGTTCGATTTCCTCGCGCGCCCAGGCGCTGTCGGTTTCCTTCCAGCGGCGCTCGAGATTGGGAATGATGCCTTCGAAATTCTTCGAGGTGGTGTAGGAGCGCAAGCCATCATCATATTTGAAGGCGATCTTCTCCTGCGTGCCACGCAGGATGGCGGCGCGGCCTTTTGCCGGAAGTTCGTCCCAGCGGTCGCCAAGCTTGAAGCCGAAATGCTTGCCCAGCGCTTCGAGAGTCTGCGTGTAGTAAGGGGAGCTGGATTTGGCCCAGGGTGCAACGGCACCACCGCGCAGCGTCAGGGTCGGCTCGGGGACGATCAGCGCCTCGTCGATGGTTTTCTGGGTGCCCAGGCCGTCACAGGTAGGGCAGGCGCCATGCGGGTTGTTAAAGGAAAACAGACGCGGCTCGATCTCGGAAATGGTGAAGCCCGAAACAGGACAGGCGAATTTCTCCGAAAACAGCACCCTTTCATGGGTTTCGTTGAGAGACTTGTTGGCCGAGCCCCCGGCGGCGGTTTCGGCGTCAGGCAGCGGCTTGTCGGCAAATTCGGCAATCGCCAGGCCCTCAGCCAGCCGCAGGCATGTCTCCATGCTGTCGGCGAGACGGGCGGCAATGTCAGGCCGCACAACGATGCGATCGACGACGATATCGATGTCGTGTTTGTATTTCTTGTCGAGCGTCGGGGCGTCGGCGATCTCATAATACTGGCCGTCGATCTTGACCCGCTGAAACCCCTTTTTCATGTATTCGGCAAGTTCCTTGCGGTACTCGCCCTTGCGGCCGCGCACCACCGGCGCAAGGATATAAAGCCGTGTGCCTTCTTCCAGCGCCAGCACCCGGTCAACCATCTGGCTGACGGTCTGGCTCTCGATCGGCAGACCGGTTGCCGGCGAATAGGGCACGCCGACGCGGGCAAACAACAGCCGCATGTAATCATAGATTTCGGTAACCGTGCCGACTGTCGAGCGCGGGTTGCGGCTGGTGGTCTTCTGCTCGATGGAAATCGCCGGCGACAACCCGTCGATCTGGTCGACATCGGGTTTTTGCATCATCTCGAGAAACTGCCGCGCATAGGCCGACAGGCTCTCGACATAGCGGCGCTGGCCCTCCGCATAGATGGTGTCGAAAGCCAGAGACGACTTGCCCGACCCCGACAGGCCGGTCATCACGATCAGGCTGTTGCGCGGAAGGTCGAGATCGACATTCTTGAGATTGTGCTCGCGCGCCCCGCGAATAGTGATGGATTTCAATTCAGTCATGTCGCCGCCGATTTGCCGTGGAGCGTCCGGTGCGTTCGCGCAGAACACAAGCGGATCGCTCGCCTATCCAGAATGCCCGCGGTTTCGACGGTCCGGGGAGGTGACCCGTCGCATCCCGCAAGCAACATTGCCCCCATGCAACACTGCACATTAAAGAATGTTCCGGGGGGCAGACCAGAACCATACATAAGCACCGTGGCCGCAATGTCGAGACGCGTGGTGCCGGGTAGCTGCCATGCAGCCGAATCTCTTGACAGAAACTGACACAGATAATAGAACATATAAAGAACAAAAAAGGCCTGTGGATTGTCCCTGTCCGTCTGACGGGGTGATGCTCGATCCTGTAAGGTGACAAACGATTTGGACGGGGCGGCCGAGAGCCGCCTGAAGTGTTGGAAGGTGAAAACATCATGGCGGGTAGCGTCAACAAAGTCATTCTGGTTGGCAATCTTGGAGCGGACCCGGAAATCCGTCGTACCCAGGACGGCCGGCCGATCGCCAATCTTTCGATTGCGACGTCGGAAAGCTGGCGCGACAAGAATTCAGGCGAACGGCGCGAAAAGACCGAATGGCACCGCGTGGTGATCTTCAACGAAGGTCTGTGCAAGATCGCCGAGAGCTATCTCAAGAAGGGCTCCAAGGTCTATCTCGAGGGCCAGTTGCAGACCCGCAAATGGCAGGATCAGTCGGGCCAGGACAAATACTCCACCGAAGTGGTGCTGCAGGGCTTCAACGGCAACCTGACGATGCTCGACGGCCGCAGTGAAGGCGGTGGCGGCGGCGGCGGCCGTGGTGGTGATTACGGCGGCGGCGGAGACTTCGGCGGCGGATCGTCGGGTGGTGATCGCGGCGGTTCCAGCGGTGGATTTGGCGGCGGCGGTGGCGGTTCGTCACGCGATCTCGACGACGACATTCCGTTCTGATCGAAGCGATATAAGCATCAAGGCCCGCAAGCAAACAGCTTGCGGGCCTTTGCATTTCAATTCCTACCGGGATTCAAAGGGATACTGTGTGACTGACCTGAATGGGGGGGCATGAGTATGACTTCGGAAGGTGACGTTCTGCAGCTTGGGCCGGGCGAAGGCCGCGCTTACTCGATGGGCCGTATGCGCGCCGTTTTCAAGGCTGACCATGCAGAGAGCGCTCAGCGCTATGCTGTCTCTGAATGGTGGCTCCAGCCTGATTGTGCCGGACCCGGCGCCCATCTGCATGAGGTCAATGAGGAGATCTTCTACGTGCTGGAAGGCTCAGCCCGGTTCCTCGTCGGCACCGAGTGGCGGACACTGGAAAAAGGCAGTTTCTTACGCATCCCGGCTGGAACAATGCATGATTTCGAAAACCGGTCTGATGCACCGGTGGGGCTTCTCAATTTTTTCATGCCTGGCGGTTTCGAGCAGTTCATGCCGTCCATCGTGAAATGGTTTGAAGACAACCCGCAGTCTTAAGCCGCTGCTTGCGCCAAGGGCTCACGATGCCCATGGAATTAACCTGACGGCCCGTTTCGGGCATAGGAGACCGGTTTGCGCCAATCAATTACCCACATTTCCCTCGTGGTCCGCGATTATGATGAAGCCATCGGCTTTTATTGCGGCGTGCTCGGGTTCGATTTGCTGGAAGACAGCTACCAGCCCGAGCAGGACAAACGCTGGGTGGTGGTCAGGCCAAAGGGCGGGCAGGGTGCGTCGATAGTCCTCGCCCGCGCCTCCAAGCCGGAGCAGGAGCCGTTTGTCGGCAACCAGACCGGCGGACGCGTGTTCCTGTTCCTCAACACCGATGATTTCTGGCGCGACTACAACCACCTGATCGCAGAAGGCGTTACCTTCATCCGGGAGCCAAAGACCGAGGATTACGGCACAGTGGCGGTGTTTCGCGATATCTACGGAAATCTGTGGGATCTGCTTCAATTGACCGAAGGCCACCCGGCGGCGAGCTGATCGTTTCAATTCCCACCAGTGGCTGGGGAATGCACAGGATTGTGATTGGCGTCGCGGCTTTTGTCTGGGCCAGTATCGGCCATGCTTGGAAAACCGAACACGTTCCGCACGATCTGCATGCTGCTGTTGGCCGGTACCGGCTCCCTGTCAGGTGCCTTTGCCACCCAGGCCGGGGAGGCCGATGTGGTCGCGGCCAAATACACCAGAGCCAATGACGGAACCTACCGTTTCGATGTCACGGTTCGGCATGCCGATGATGGCTGGGATCACTATGCCGACAAGTGGCAGGTGGTCGTCGCCGACGGCACCGTGGTTGGCGAGCGTATTCTGGCGCATCCGCATGACAATGAGCAGCCCTTCACCCGCAGCCAGTCAGGGATTGTCATTCCGGAAGGAGTGAGCACGGTCACGATCCGAGCCCATGACAAGGTCCACGGCTGGGGCGGTGCGGAACTCAAGGTCGAGCTTGCGGACTAGCGCCGCGGGGTCCCTCTGCTCCTACCCGATCTTCACTTCAACGCTGACACGATCTCCGGCGGAGATGGCTTGTGCCTTTCGGACATCAGCTTTGACCGGCAGGAAATAGCACCCCGATGCCTTGTCAGGAAACAGAGAGGTGTTCCACTGGCTCTCGCCAATGGCGGATCGCACGCGGATGGAACCGAACCCCTTGGTCTTGCTCGCCATGAACCTGATCTGCTGTGAAATTTCCACCGGCACTGTGAGGAAGTACCAGGACGCCTTGGCGGCGCCCGAACGCCAGAGTTCGGCCTCGAAACTGTAGTCCTGATCCGGCTCCATGATCGCAGCCTCAGGCGCCGAGAAATGCCTGCTTGATACCGTCGACAACGAACTGCACCGAAAGTGCGGCCAGGATCACGCCCAGCAGCCGGGTCAGGATGGTCCGCCCGGTCTCGCCAAGAAACTGGTCGATGCGCTCGGCGATCACCAGGAAGGCGAACAACACTAGAGATGCAGCAATGATGACGCCGATCAGACCTGCGCGCTCGACCGGCGCATAAAACGAGCCGGCAAGCAGGATGACCGCCGAGATGGCGCCTGGCCCGGCAATCAGTGGGATGGCCAGCGGGAACACCGCGACATTGGAGATGTGGTCCTTGGTGATTGCCCGTTCGGCGCTTTTCTCCTGCCGCTCATGGCGTTTCTCGAAAATCATCTCGAAGGCGATCCAGAACAGCAGCAAACCGCCGGCAATGCGGAAGGCGCCCAGCGAAATGCCCAGAATATTGAGGATGCTGGCGCCGGCGATGGCGAAGACGGCGAGGATCCCCGCAGCGGTCACCGTACCGCGGATGGCGACCTGAATGCGCTGGCTGCGGGTCATGCCGGTGGTCAGGCCGAGGAAGATCGCAGCGAGACCAGGAGGGTCGAACATCACGATGATCGTGACGAATGCATTGATGATCAGCTCGACAGTCATTGAGCATCCCCCGGCAAGCTTGGTGAAAACGCCTATTTCATTGACTTACGACACAAGGGACCGGTTCGAAACCCCCAACAGTGGCCGCAACGGTGGAGAAAGTCTGTTGAACGGTTGAATCCGGGTGCGAAAATTGGCGACAGCACCGGCTTTCGGCTATAACGCATTATTGATTCCATCCAATTGTCGTGGACCGCTTTGACAGACCAGAAAACACCCGCCGGACCGATTGTACCGGGCATTGAGCCGGTATCGATAATCGAGGAAATGCAGCGTTCCTATCTCGATTACGCCATGAGCGTGATCGTCAGCCGTGCGCTGCCGGATGTGCGTGACGGGCTCAAGCCCGTGCACCGCCGGATTCTCTACGCCATGCATGAGGGCGGTTACCACTGGAACCGCAAATATGTGAAATCGTCGCGCATCGTCGGTGACGTGATGGGTAAATATCACCCGCACGGCGACCAGTCGATCTATGATGCCATGGTGCGCATGGCACAGCATTGGTCGATGGGTGCGATGCTGGTTGACGGGCAGGGCAATTTCGGCTCGATCGATGGCGATCCGCCGGCTGCGATGCGTTACACGGAATCGCGTCTGGCCAAGCTCTCGCACGAGATGCTGGAAGACATCGACAAGGAAACCGTCGATTTTCAGGACACCTACGATTCCTCGGGCTCCGAACCGAAGGTCGTGCCGGCCCGGTTCCCCAATCTGCTGGTGAATGGCGCGGGCGGTATTGCCGTCGGCATGGCCACCAACATTCCGCCGCACAATCTGGTCGAAGTGATCAATGGCTGCATTGCGCTGATGGACAACCCGGCCATCGAGCTGCTTGAGCTGATGAGCATCATTCCGGGTCCGGATTTTCCGACCTCCGGCATCATTCTGGGCCAGGCCGGCATTCGCAGCGCGTTCGAGACGGGTCGCGGCTCGGTGATGATGCGCGGCAAGGTTCATGTCGAGCCGATGCGCAATGATCGCGAAGCCATCATCATCACCGAGGTTCCCTACCAGGTGAACAAGGCGACGATGATCGAGAAAATGGCCGAACTGGTGCGCGACAAGCGCATCGAGGGCATTTCCGACCTGCGCGACGAATCCGACCGCCAGGGCTACCGGGTTGTGATCGAGCTCAAGCGTGATGCCGTGGCCGATGTGATCATCAACCAGCTGTATCGCTACACGCCGCTACAGACCTCGTTCGGGGTCAACATGGTGGCGCTCAATGGCGGCAAGCCGGAGCTGATGACGCTGATCGACATGCTCAAGGCCTTCGTGGCCTTCCGCGAGGATGTGATCACGCGGCGCACCAAGTATCTGCTGCGCAAGGCGCGCGAACGCGCGCATGTGTTGGTTGGTCTCGCCATCGCGGTTGCCAATATCGACGAAGTCATTGCCCTGATCCGCAACGCGCCGGATCCGGCGACTGCGCGCGAGCAGTTGATGACCCGGCGCTGGCCGGCCCGTGAAGTCGAGCCGTTGATCCTGCTGATCGATGATCCGCGCCACAAGATCAACGAGGAAGACGGTACCTACAATCTTTCCGAAGAACAGGCGCGCGCCATTCTCGAGCTGCGTCTTGCTCGCCTGACGGCGCTTGGCCGTGATGAAATCGGTGACGAACTCGGCAAGATCGGCGAGGAAATCAAGGACTTCCTCGATATTCTCGGCTCGCGTCTGCGGGTCCAGCAGATCGTCAAGGACGAGCTGATTGCGGTTCGCGACGAATTTGGCGTTCCGCGCCGCACCCAGATCATCGAGGGTGGCGCGGACATGGATGACGAGGACCTGATTGCGCGCGAGGACATGGTCGTGACCGTGAGCCACGCGGGCTACATCAAGCGCGTTCCGCTCGCGACCTACCGGGCCCAGCGCCGTGGCGGCAAGGGCCGTTCGGGCATGTCGACCCGCGACGAGGATTTCGTCACACGGTTGTTTGTCGCCAACACCCATACGCCGGTGCTGTTCTTCTCCTCACGCGGCATTGTCTACAAGGAGAAGGTCTGGCGTCTGCCGATCGGCACGCCGACATCCAAGGGCAAGGCACTGATCAACATGCTGCCGCTGGAAAAGGGCGAGCGCATCACCTCGATCATGCCGCTGCCGGAGGACGAGGACAGCTGGGCCAATCTCGACGTGATGTTCGCCACCACGCGCGGCACCGTTCGGCGCAACAAGCTGAGCGACTTCGTGCAAGTCAACCGCAACGGCAAAATCGCGATGAAGCTCGACGACGAGGGTGACGCCATCCTCAATGTCGAGACCTGCAACGAGTTCGACGACGTGCTTCTGACCACGGCGCTGGGCCAGTGCATTCGCTTCAGGGTTGACGATGTCCGCGTCTTCGCGGGACGCAACTCGATCGGTGTTCGTGGCATGAATCTGGGCAAGGATGATCACATCATCTCGATGACCATCGTCCATCATGTCGATGCGGAAGCCGCCGAACGTGCTGCCTATCTCAAACGCGCGGCAGCCGAACGCCGTGCGGCAACAGGTGAGGAGGTCGAGGACGTCGCGCTGGTTGGCGAGGAAACCGAGGAAATCGGTGAGATCTCCAATGATCGCTACGAGGAGCTGAAAGCACGCGAACAGTTCATTCTGACCATGTCCGAGAAGGGGTACGGCAAGCGCTCGTCAAGCTACGAGTTCCGGATTTCGGGCCGCGGCGGCAAGGGTATCCGCGCCACCGACACTTCGAAAACCAGCGAAATCGGTCCGCTGATCGCTGCCTTCCCGGTGGAACAGGGCGACCAGATCATGATGGTGTCAGACGGCGGCCAGGTGATCCGGGTTCCGGTCGGCGGCATCCGCATGGCCAGCCGCGCCACCAAGGGCGTCACCATCTTCTCGACCGCCAAGGACGAGCGCGTGGTCTCGGTCGACCGGATCAGCGAACCGGAAGCCGACGAAGAGCTGGAAGACGTGATCGAACAGGCTGTCGAGGCTGGTGCTGTCGCACCCGATGCGGCAGACGGTATCGTTGACGGCGACACATCTTCGGATCTGCCCGACGATGGTTCACAGGACGATCCGCAGGCCTGATCTGGTTGAATATGCAATTGAAACAGCCGGGGAGTGATCCCCGGCTTTTTTTGTTTCTGCTACAAGAGACTTGAAGCCAGAACAGAGCCACACCTCGCCACCGTGTACCAGGCAAATTGTGGATGATTTTGTGCTTGACCATTCAATAACCCATCGGTTATGTGTTTAATCCATAACCATAGGGCTATGAGTGTTTATGCCACAGACACGCGATATTCTGTTCAAAACGCTATCCGATCCAACACGGCGGGCACTCTTCGAGCGGCTGTGCCGCGATGGTGACCAGACTGTCGTAGCGTTGACTGCCGAGGCCGGCATATCCCAACCGGCAGTTTCCAAGCATCTTGCGATCCTCAAGCGGGCAGGGCTGGTGAGTGACCGGCATCAGGGCCGCAACACGCACTACCACGCTGAGGTGGCTGCGCTGGTTCCACTCAATGACTGGACACACCAGATGACCGCGTTCTGGCAGAACCGGTTCGACAAACTTGAAGACCTGCTTAACAGGATGGACCAATGAGCAATACTGCAACCGAAACCCGTTCGATCATCGTGGAACGGGAGCTAGCATTCCCACCCGAAAAGATCTGGAGAGCGCTTACCCAGTCGCATCTGATCGGTGAATGGCTGATGCAGTGCGACTTTGCGCCGAACCCCGGACACAATTTCAAGTTCAGCGCAGATTGGGGCGAGATTGAGTGCCAAGTGCAGACGGTCGAGTATTGCAAAGAACTTACATACAGCTGGGTTTCGCGGGAACTCGCGAGCGTCGTCACATGGACGCTCCAGGCCACTGAAAATGGAACACATCTCAAGATGGTGCAGACAGGTTTTCTCCCGGATCAGCAGCGCGCTTATATGGGCGCCAAGGCTGGGTGGCCGCAATTCCTCTCAAGGCTCGAGGCTGTTGTTTCGTCACTGGAATGATTGCTGGCTGAGCGCGAAATCGACAATACACAGCATTTTCAAGGTTCATGAAATGAAATGGAATTTCTGGTTCAGACAGACCCATCGCTGGCTCTCGATTGTTTTTTCACTGGTGGTGGCGGGTTTATTCACGACGTTAGGCTTGGGTATCGAACCGGCAGAGTGGGTCTACTTCCTGCCCCTGCCTCCGTTGGCGCTGATGGTGGTGACCGGCCTTTATCTGTTCTTTCTCCCCTATGCTGCCAACCGGCGCCGCAGTCAGAATCCCGGCGTTGCTAACTGACACGACGGCGGGACATATTTGCGGGCATTTGTCCGCGGCAGCCGGGCTTGAGCGCTGTCGTTGTTACAAAGTGCATCCGCGCTCGGATAAAACCGATGGCTTTCCACCACAGATAATCGAGCGGAATCAGAAGCATGACGCTCAGCAGGAAAAGTGACACCGTACGCCAGTGCCTTTGTTGCAGCGTTTCGACGACAGGCCGGCATACCGCCTTGGCAATGGCGCAGGCAACGCCAGTCCCGACTGGCTGCAATCGCTTGGCGATGCGCCCCATCAAGGATTACGCGTTCCTGACGGGTGTTGCAGTCTTTGACTGCGGACGGTCCTTAAACTAGGACTATCGCTGCTTGTGATCTTCTTCCCCAAGGGATGGATCATGTGTGGCAGGTGCGGGGCGGTGAAGGATTGAATCCATGATTGGTTACGTCTCGGTCGGTGCCGATGATCTCGATCTTGCCGAAAAGTTCTACTCAGCGCTGCTGCCGGCTCTTGGCTATAAACTGGATATCTCGGAGCAAGGCTTGAGCTATGTACTGCCGGTCCCGCAAGGCCAGCGGCCAATGTCGCCCGATTTTTACGTCAAGCCACCTTTCAACGGCCAGCCGGCCTCGGCCGGCAACGGCACGATGGTGGCGTTTGAAGCGCCAACCCAGGCCCAGGTCCGCGTGCTGCATGCCGCAGCCCTCGCAGCAGGCGGTCACAATGAGGGCGCGCCCGGGTTTCGCGCTTCCTACAGCGCCAACTTCTATGTCGGTTATCTGCGAGATCCCCAGGGAAACAAGATTGCGCTGTTCTGCGACCAAAAGGATCAGCCGACGCGGCCCGATTGATTGATTTTCCTGCTCATTCATTAGGTCCCGAAGTAAGCGGGATATCAAGGTTTTAGCGGAGCCCGGATACGAGACCTGCGTCTCCAGTATTGACAATATCCCGGCGTGTGGTCCTCTGCTGTCACATTCTGGCAGCATGGCCTGTTATGGCGACGTCTGCCTTTTTCGATCGGAGCCGAAAAATGTCCCGCGCCACCCGACTTCTCGATCTCTTGCAAGTGTTCCGCCGTTACAAACGGCCGGTGAGTGGTGCCGTGCTGGCGGAGGAACTGGGTGTGTCGCTCAGAACCATCTATCGCGATATCGAATCCTTGAAGGCGCAGGGTGCTGCGATCGATGGCGAGGCGGGCGTCGGCTTTGTGCTCAAGCCCGGGTTCATGCTGCCGCCGCTGATGTTTTCCGAGGACGAAATCGAGGCTCTGGTGCTGGGCTCGCAATGGGTGGCGCAGCGCGCGGACCAGCCGCTGGGGGCCGCGGCGCGCAATGCTCTGGCCAAGATTGGAGCCGTGCTGCCGCCGGATCTGAGGGCCGGGCTGGACGATTCCGCCTTGCTTGTCGGCCCGGGGGCGCCGCTTGCTGCTGGCGAGAGCGAGCTGCCGCGTATTCGGGATGCGATCCGGCGGCAGCGCAAGCTGACGATCGCCTATGCCGACGTCAATGGGGCGAGCAGCGAGCGGGTGATCTGGCCAATCGCATTGGCGTTTTTCGACAGAACGCGAGTGATTGTTGCCTGGTGTGAATTGCGCAATGATTTCCGCCACTTCAGAGCAGACCGGGTGGTCCGCTTGGCGATTGAAAGCAAACCCTATCCGCAACGCCGGGCAGCTCTCATGAAACAGTGGCGCACCCAGCAAGGCATTCCGTTGAGATCGCGGCCCGGTGAATGACCTTGTTTGAGTGAAATTGCTGCTGACAAATTCTGACAGCATAAATCCCTATGGTCTCCAGGTGGTCGCAAGATGATGACCACTCAAATTTTACGGAGATCAGAATGTTGAATTTCAATTTCGTGCTGCTGCATGTCGCCGATCCGGTGGCCAGCGCCAGCTTCTATTCCGGCCTGATCGGGAAGCCGGTGACCAACTCCGGCCCGTCCTTCGCCATGTTGCCATTGAGCGAGGCGGTGGTGTTGGGGTTCTGGCTTGCCAGTGAGGCAGATCCATCCGGGATGGGAAAACCGGGCGCCAGCGAAATTTCCTTTGATGTGGCCGACGTGGCGGAATTGACAAGGCTGCACGCCGAATGGGAGGGCAAGGGTCTCCCGATCCTGCTCAAGCCGGTAGCGATGCCTTTCGGGCACACATTCGTGGCCGCCGACCTGGACGGGCATCGCATCCGCGTGGTTGCAAGCATCAGGTCCTGACGGCTGGGCGCAGCCAAAAAAAGCCCGGTCGGCGGATTTCACCGCGACCGGGCCTGGCGACCGAGAGCAGTTTTAACTTGTTCAGGTGCTTCAACGATTTCCGGACCAGACCGGGTCCTGTGTTTCCTCCGGCATCTCCCGGCGCAGGGCGCCGAGAACCAGACCGCTGAAGAGCGCGACGATCATGAGGGCAAGCACGGCGAGGGCTACTGTCATCACATTTGTCCTTTCGTCACACCAAACTCTGATGCAGACACCATGACAAATCCTGAATGAACCCTAGCTGAACGGTTTTATGGCTAATGATTGGTGACTGGGTGTGCGGTGAAATGCACAACCAACTCCTGCATGAAAACCGATCTGACGCAGCTTCCCTCAGCTTAGATGCACGGCACCCGGAACCGCCAGCCCGAAATCCGGGCCGCCGGGACGTGGCGGCGGCAATGTGTCGAACATCGCATGTATGTCCGCATCGCTTGTGCCGTCCTCAAGCTCGGTGGTCCAGACCCTGAACGAGGACAGCTGGTAGGTTCCGAAAGAGGTGATCATCGCCACATCAGACGCATCTGCGCCGCGGACCATCAGGATGCGGCCGATGCGCGGCACATTGTAACGCGCATCCACCGTGTGCCAATTGCCGCCGAGAAAGACTTCGAACCAGGCGCAAAAATCGTCAAAGCCGGAATCGGGAACACCGATATCACCGAGATAGCCGCTGGCGTAGCGAGCGGGGATGTTCATGGCGCGGCAGAGGCTGACACCGAGATGGGCAAAGTCGCGACAGACGCCGGATTTTTCCTCCAGCACATCGCGGGCGGTCTTGTCGGGCCGACCGAACTTGTAGCCGAAGGTCACGTGATTGTGGACGAAGGTGCTGATTGCCTGCACCCGGGGCCAGCCTTCCTGGGTGTTGCCGAATGTGGCCCAGGCAAAATTGCCCAGGCTGTCGGAGTCGCAATAGCGGCTGGCACCAAGGAAATCGAGCGTGTCGCTGGGCAGATCCTCGATCCGGTGCTGCACCGCGAATGTCGGCCAGACATCCGGGGCTCCGCTGACTTCGGCTGCGCAGTCTGACCAGAATGTCGTGCGGCCCTGATCGGCGACGGCGCGCGAAATGCGATTGCCGTATCGATCCACATAAACCGAAATCGGGGTCATACTGGTTGTTCTGACATAGTCAGCCCCAATCAGGCGGCCATTGAATTCCGTGTGTGTGGAGAGTGCCAGCAGCATCGGAACCGGTGCAGGGCAGTCGACGATGATTTCAAACCCAAATCTGATCAGCATGGCAACACCTTATGTCGTGAACTGTTGCAACGAAGTGGCCATTGCTTGGTTCCAGTGCCGGTCGCGCTATTTGCGCGCCGGATGCACGCCTGTGCGCGCCCGAACACTATGGCACGGCTTTAAAGTCGTGGTCCTATTCTTTTTCGCACATGCACAATTTGTCTGCCGTGAAGCTGATGCGGAGGCGCACCCGGGCAAGAATTGACTTTGATAAACCGCAATAAGGGCGTATGAAACAGGTGTAATAATTCAAGCATTGTGTGGCTCCGCATGGCGAAGGCCCGCTGTCACCGTGTTTGCATCTCGACAAAGAATTGAAAATGAACGCCCCGAACGCAGCAAGTCTGCGCCGGGCGCAGACAGTATTGGAAATTTCTATGGCTCAGAATGTCTTCACCAAAGGTCAGCAAGTGACGTTGCAATCTCGTGTCGGCCTGTCGCCGCGCACACCAATGGAATTTACCGTGTTGATGCGACTGCCTGACAATCAGGGCAAGGCGCAGTACCGGATCCGCAATGATGAACAGGGCCATGAACGCGTCGAGCAGGGCAGCAATCTGGAACTCGTGAGCTCGGTCAGCAACGCCTGATGCATGTCGCGTTCAATTGGAGTCAATTGAACGATAACGTATATGCATTCTTTCAAAGTGTTACAGCGTCCTTTGCGCATCCGATTGGATACGCGGCGCTGTAATGTCTGAATTCGCCGCCTGGTCGTGGCCAGGAACGGTGCAGAATTTTCTCTATGTCGTGTATCCCATCTCGAACAGGCCAATTCCGGCTGTTCGGATGATACGCCGGAACAGGACCTGTCATGGCCAAGGGCCAAATGAAATCGAACAAGGAAGTTCGCAAGCCGAAGAAGGACAAGGCTGTGGCGAAAGCCACGGCGGCGGTCGGAACCGCGGTCAAGCAACTGGAAACAAACCCGTTTCAGAAAAAAACCAAAAAGTGATCGCGCTTGCGCCGCACCGGTTGCGAGCCTTGCGATGATCGGGTTTCCAAACCAGATGCGCAGTTTTGACGAGGATGCGGGAACGATCCGTTTCTCCGGCTATGATGGCGTGATGGAAGTTCGCTTCGTGCTGGAGGCTCCGGCACTTGAACAGATTGCCGGGCTCGACCGGACACCGGAAACCGACTATCTCGATGCCTTCGACCGCTACCGCGAAAAGATAGAGACCGCGGCAGTGCGCTCTTACAAAAAGACGCGAAAGTCGCTTGTCTGGTTGTCTTCAGACGATTTCTGACCCGGTGTGCCTGCGGTTTCGTCCAATCATTGCTTGAAGCGCTCCCGCTGTCATGACAAAAGGCCTTTCAAAGAAGGGTTTTGTCATGCGCATCGCGTTTTATCCCGGGTCATTTGATCCGATGACCAATGGCCACATCCACGTGCTCGAGCAATCTCTGGCGCTGTGCGATCAGCTTGTGGTCGGCATCGGCGTGCACCCGGGCAAGACGCCGATGTTTTCATTTGAGAAACGCGCCGGCATGATTGCCGAAGTGGTTGCGGCCGAATTTCCGCAACGCGTGAGCGATGTGAGCGTCGTCTCGTTTCAGAATCTGGTGGTTGATGCGGCGAAAGATGCGGGCGCAAGCGTGCTTGTGCGCGGGCTTCGTGACGGCACCGATCTCGACTATGAAATGCAGATGGCGGGCATGAACCGGGCAATGGCACCGGACATCACCACCGTGTTTGCGCCGGCCTATCCGGAATCTCGCCACATCACCGCCACGCTTGTGCGGCAAATCGCCAAGATGGGCGGCGATGTCACGCCGTTTGTCCCGGTTGTCGTGCTCAATGCACTCAGAGCGCGCCTGTCGGATACCTAACAGCTGTCGTCGTGGCGTTGCCAAGCCCACGGCGGTGTGTCAAACGATTGCCGCCGGGCGTATCAACCCCGGCCGCCGCACCTTAATGGAGTCCTCATGCGTTCTTCACGCCTGCTCATCGCTGCGACCCTGGCCCTTGGCCTGGCCTCGACCTCTTTCGCCGCTGCCGCCGACATGCTGACCATCAAGCTCAAGAGCGGTGATGTCGTCATTGAACTTGCCGATGATGTCGCGCCTCAGCACACAGCCCGCCTCAAGGCGCTGGCTGATGCCGGTGAATATGACAACGTCGCGTTTCACCGGGTGATCGACGGCTTCATGGCCCAGACCGGCGACGTCGAGTTCGGCGACATGGAAAACGGTTTCGTGCCGCAGCGCGCCGGTACCGGCGGTTCCTCCGAGCCTGATCTGGCAGCAGAATTTTCCGACAAGCCGTTCGAGCGCGGCACGGTCGGCATGGCCCGGTCGCAGAATCCGAATTCGGCCAACTCGCAGTTTTTCATCATGTTCGCGCCTGCGTCCCATCTCAATGGCCAGTACACGGTTGTCGGCCAGGTGGTCGAAGGCATGGAGCTTGTTGATCAGATCAAGCGCGGCAGTGCCAATGCCAATGGTTCGGTCGACAATCCGGACCGCATGATCCAGGTCCGCTCCGGCGGCTGACCAGAAAACAAATCCAATATAAACAGGAGAGACCCCATGGCGGAGATCAAGGATCCCGAAAACACACTCATCGTGGAAACCACACAAGGTGAAGTGATCATCGAAATGCTTCCCGACCTGGCCCCCGGCCATGTTGCCCGGATCAAGGAACTGGCCCGCGAAGGCGCCTATGACGGCGTGGTGTTTCACCGCGTGATCGAAGGCTTCATGGCGCAGACCGGCGACGTCAAGTTCGGCAAGTCCGACGGCGCTTCGTTCGATCCCCGCCGCGCCGGCATGGGTGGTTCCGACAAGGGTGATCTGAAGGCGGAATTCTCCAACATGAACCACGCCCGCGGCACATGCTCGATGGCACGCGCGCAGGATCCGAACTCGGCCAACTCGCAGTTCTTCATCTGCTTTGACGATGCCGGCTTCCTCAACCGTCAGTACACGGTCTGGGGCCAGGTCACCTCCGGCATGGACAATGTCGACAAGATCAAGCGCGGCGAACCCGTCGTCGATCCCGACAAGATTGTCTCGATGAAGGTTGCGGCTGACGCCAAGGCTTAAGTCACTTCATACGCGCGGGATTCACGGGCTTTGGCCGTTTGAATTCCGCGCGTTTTTTATGAGGCGCGCACGGTGCGGGTAGACCTTTTCGATTTTGAGCTTCCTGACGAGCGGATCGCGTTGAGGCCGGCAAACCCGCGCGACAGTGCCCGGCTGCTGCGCGTGGCAGCAGACGGAAGCCTGCAGGATCTCTCGGTTGGTGATCTGGCGGATCTGCTCGCGCCCGGTGACGCGCTGGTGTTTAACGACACCAAGGTCATTCCGGCGCAGCTCGAAGGTTTTCGGCTCCGCGACGGCAACCAGCAACGCATTTCCGCCACACTGCACATGCGCTCAGGCCCTGATCGCTGGAAGGCCTTTGTCCGGCCGGGCAAGCGCATCAAGCGAGGCGACCGGCTGCATTTTGGCGGTGACGGTTCTGTTTGCCTGACCGGCGTGCTCGACGCCACGGCAGGGATGCGCGGCGAGGGCGGTGAGCTTGAACTGATCTTCGATCTTTCCGGCCCGGCGCTGGATGAGGCGATCATGGCCACCGGCCACATTCCGCTGCCGCCCTATATCGCCTCGAAACGCGGCGAGGACGATCAGGACCGCAAGGACTACCAGACAATCTACGCCCGCGAGGATGGCGCGGTGGCAGCGCCCACGGCGGGCCTGCATTTTACCGACGCGCTGTTTGCAAAACTCGATGCGCGCGGCATTTCCCGCCATTTTGTCACCCTGCATGTCGGCGCAGGGACCTTTCTGCCGGTCAAGGTCGATGACACCACCGAACACCTGATGCATTCGGAAATCGGCCATGTCAGCGCCGAGACCGCCGATGCGCTCAATGTTGTGCATGCACGCGGCGGGCGCGTCGTGTCCGTCGGCACCACCTCGCTGCGGCTGCTTGAAAGCGCCACGAGCGAAGACGGCACCATCAAGGCCTGGTCTGGCCCGACCGACATCTTCATCACACCGGGCTACCGCTTCCGCGCCGTCGACATCCTGATGACCAATTTCCATCTGCCGCGCTCGACGCTGTTCATGCTGGTCTCGGCCTTCTCCGGCTTTGAGACCATGCACGCCGCCTATCGCCATGCCATCGACAATGGCTACCGTTTCTATTCCTATGGCGATTCCAGCCTGTTGTTCCGGAGCGAGCCGTGACCCCCGAACCCGACGTGACATCCGACACTTTCCAGTTCAAGCTTCTGGCTACCGACGGCAAGGCGCGGCGCGGCGCGATCTCGATGCCGCGCGGCACGATCCGCACGCCGGCCTTCATGCCGGTGGGCACCGGCGGCACGGTCAAGGCCATGTATATGGACCAGGTCCAGGATCTCGGGGCCGACATCATCCTGGGCAACACCTATCATCTGATGCTGCGCCCCGGTGCCGAACGGGTGGCGAAGCTCGGCGGCCTGCACGAGTTCGGCCGCTGGCAAAAGCCGATCCTGACCGATTCCGGCGGGTTTCAGGTGATGTCGCTGTCGGCACTGCGCAAGATCAACGAGCAGGGCGTGACCTTCCAGTCGCATATCGACGGCTCGCGCCACGAGATGAGCCCGGAGCGCTCGATCGAGATCCAGGGCCTGCTCGATTCCGACATCCAGATGCAGCTCGATGAATGCGTGCGGCTGCCCGCCGGCGAGACCGAGATCGAGCGCGCCATGGAAATGTCGCTGCGCTGGGCCGAGCGTTGCAAGGTGGCGTTTGGCGACCAGCCCGGCAAGGCGATGTTCGGCATTGTCCAGGGCGGCGATATCCCGAAACTGCGCGAGCGTTCGGCGCAAGGACTCTCAGGCCTCGATCTCAAGGGCTATGCCGTCGGCGGCCTTGCCGTCGGCGAGCCGCAAGCGGTGATGCTCGACATGCTCGATGTCACCTGTCCGCTGCTGCCTGCTGACAAGCCGCGCTATCTGATGGGCGTCGGCACGCCCGACGACATGCTCAAATCCGTTGGCCGCGGCATCGACATGTTCGATTGCGTGATGCCGACCCGCGCCGGCCGTCACGGTCTGGCCTTCACCCGCCACGGCAAGATCAACATCAAGAATGCGCGGCATGCCGAGGACCACCGGCCGCTGGATGAGGAAAGCTCATGCCCGGCGGCGCGCGATTATTCCCGCGCCTATCTGCACCACCTGGTCCGCTCCAACGAGATTTTGGGCATGATGCTGATCACCTGGAACAATTTGTCCTACTACCAGGACCTGATGGCCGGCATCCGCGCGTCAATCGAGGCGCAGCGCTTCGACGATTTTTCCGCCGAGACGCAAGCCGCGTGGGCTGCGGGCGATATTGCGCCGCTGGGGTAGGGCAGGGGTTGCCCCCGGACGGCTCTACAGTCGCCGAATTGCGCCAACGCCTCCACACTCTCCGTCATGCCGGACCTGATCCGGCATCCAGAAGGGTCTTTCAGCCCAGGGACTTGGGCTGACTGGATACCGGATCAAGTCCGGTAGGACGGCGTTCGATGGTCTCTTTGGTCACCCTCAATCCGCGTCAAGCGTCTTCTCGCAATGCGACGGGCCGCCCTTCGGATCCACCCGGTCGGAGACGGCGCGGATCGAGGTGATGGAGTAGCTCTTGTCGACCGTCAACTCGACCACGCAAGGCCGGCCGCCGCGAAATCCGCCGCGCCAGGTGTATTGCGTCGCGCCAAGAGCGCCACCACTGTCGGAAATCGGCGGCCCGTAAGCGGCAAAGAAGCTGCCCGCCGACTTGCCGTTCCAGCGCGCCTGCAGCGGGTTCGAGGCGATTGATGCGGTGGTGCAGGCTGAAAGAAAAGCGGCGCTGACTGCGACAATTGCAAGCCGGAATTTCATGGTCGAAAGTTCCCTTGAGGGTTTTGGTGAATGGACAGGGCGACAACCAACCGCCGCCGCGACCCGTCATAGCGGATTCGGGAGGCAGGGAAAACGGGTGAGACACGCGGCGCAATGCGGCCGGATCGGACAAGCGGGTCGCCGAAGCCGTTGTCCGGCGTCCGCAAACCCCTGGAGCTCTTGCAATTTGCGCTGAGGTCAAATCTATTCATGGTCACTCTCTATGGTGGCAGGAAGACGGTTTGATGGCTGACGTGAGCGAACGGATGCGCGATGCCTTTGAGGCCGTTGCCATCGATGATGAAGGACGGGCGTGCAAGGACATCCCTGAAGGCGTGTGCCATGAAGAGCCGCGCAATTTCTTTGTTCATGTCGGGTCACTGGCGCTGACCAAATCATCCGACGGACTGATTGATCCAAAACTTGTGCTGAGCTGGCTGCTGACGGAACTTGCCGCGCCGGTGTTTTTTATCGGCCTGCTCGTGCCGGTGCGCGAAGCTGGCGCGCTGTTGCCGCAAATCCTGACAGCCAGCACCATCAGGCGGTTTCCGGTGCGCAAATGGGTCTGGGTGATGGGGAGCCTGGTACAGGGTCTGGCGGCGGCATCAATCGCCGTTTGCGCGCTGACACTGGAAGGTGCGAGTGCCGGCTGGGCCATCGTCCTGTCACTCGCGGTTCTGGCTGTCGCACGAAGCGCCTGTTCGGTTTCCTACAAGGATGTCTTGGGCAAAACCGTGTCAAAATCGACGCGCGGCACCGCAACAGGCCTGGCTGGATCTCTGGCCGCTGCGGTGACCATCATCTATGCGGTCATGCTCATATCGGGGCTTGTACCAAGAATGACGCTGGTCGTCGGAGGAGTTTGTATCGCAGCGGGGTTTTGGCTGATCGCCGCACTGGTGTTTTCCACGCTGTACGAAGAAGCTGGCGCAACCGAAGGCGGAGAAAATGCCTTCAAATCGGCAATGGATGATCTGCAATATCTGGCATCCGATGCACAGCTTCGCCGCTTCATCATCGTCAGGGCACTTCTGACAACAACCGCGCTGGCGCCACCCTTCATGATTGCTGCAGCAAGTGCCGCCGGTGAAGGCGGCTTTGGTGGTCTGGGCTATCTTGTTCTGGCATCCGCCTTTGCGGGCCTTTTCAGCGCCTATGTCTGGGGCCGGCTGGCTGACCGGTCCAGCCGCAAGGTTCTGCTTGTTGCCTCGCTCGTATCGATGCTGGTGATGGCGCTCGCCGCCTGGTTTTCGCTCACCGGGTGGCTGACGGCGCCCATGGTGCTTCCGGTTTTGCTGTTCGGTATCATGATCGCCTACCAGGGTGTCCGGCTCGGACGGTCCACACATCTGGTGGATATGGCGACCACCGACACAAGAGCGGCTTATACCGCCCTGTCCAACACGATCATCGGCGTCGTGCTGTTCGCAGGCGGGCTTTTCAGCATCATCGCAGAGTTTTTCGGCGTGTCCGTCGTTCTGATCACAATGGCAGTCATGTGTGCCGCAGCAATCCCCATGGCTCTCGGCCTGGATGAAGTTCAAGCGGAGTAGAGCATCGGTCAACTGGGAGGATTTTGCGTGAAGGCCTGTTTGTGGTGCCAGGTTTTCTGCAATTCGAAGTCAATTCCGAAACCTGATCGGCACCTAGTGTAAAATCTCGGCGACGCCCATACTGAGACGCTACATCAGGAACACAATCTCCGTCGAACTGGTCGCAAATTGGCATTGCCTCTGCGCAGTCGCATGGAACGTCAGCTCCCCTCCGTTTGACGCGTTCTGTCGCAATGGAACTATCGGCCCATTGCGGACTTCCAATGACCACCTGAGATGCTGCGGCGCTTTCCGCGAGACCGGACTTTCGCCGCACCTGCGAACGTTGGCGTCGCCCGGATTCACACAATGCGGACAAAGCAGACCCCGGCTGTTCTTCAACCAATGTCGGCTTTGCGGGACGTGTGCAAAAAGGGTCGTATGTCGCTGCACATAAGATACGAACCGTCTGCGACCTCATTCTCTGGCAGGCGCTTTTAAATTGCAGGGCCACAACTAGCCGTGCAGCTACTCTGCCGAGTCATTTACATCTGTTTCGTCAATGTCGAAGTTCACACCCCCAGCTTCTACCGTCGTCAAATCGGGTAGTCGGATGAAACCCAGTATTCTGGGGTCATCACGATGCCAGATCGTGGGTCGTACCGAATGGCTAGCGTTACCACCGATAACCACAATCTCATCGGCATTAACCTCATAGACGAAGCCGGAGAAGCCAGGCGCCAGCGCATCTTGGCTATTCCAAGCGTCCACATCACTCTCTCGACGCGTTCGCACCGCAATATCACCTGGGACTGGGGATGCGCCATCCGGTCCAATAGTCAAACCTTTTTCACTAGCATACCGCCAATTTGAGATGTGGGTTGGGGAAAGCTGTAAACCATGCGGATTTCCAGACTGTTTGATAACCCAAGAAACGAAAGCTGCGGACCAAGGAAAAGTGCGGTCTAGTCCGGTGTAAGGCAATCCAAGGCTTGACCAATAGTCTGCGACACGATCAGATTGCGCAACTTCATGGACGCCAGTGTTCGCTTCATTAATGGCGAGCTGAAGCATTCTTCGACCAATTCTGCTTTGTGAGGGAGAGTCTGCAGGCATGGACAGATTATACCCTGTTTGAGAGATTTGTTCGGGGTTTTGGAGGCGTTCAATCTGGCGAAGCCGTTCCTCAGCGCTTTCTCGCTCGGAAGTCGATGTTTCGGCTTCGTTTACTTTCGCCAAGAGTTGTGACCGCTCGCTATTTAGGTTCGCTTGTTTGGTTATCAGATAGTCTCTAAAGCCTTCCCATTGCGTTCTCATTTCCTTTTCCCCCAAAAAGGAGAAGAACTCCGCGATGATGATCTGGCGCTCAATGCGTTCGCTTCGCGCTTCGTCAGCAAGGCGCTCAAGGTATTCGCGGCGAGCAGAAATGTCCGAAGCTAATTGCTGGCTCTGTTCTAACTCGAATTTCTGTGTCTCAAGCTCTTTCGCCAGCCGGTTTTTTTCTTGAAGTATTGCAAATTCGGCTTCCTTGCGTATCTCCTCGACGCTTCTTGCAAACCAAGAGTTGGATAATTCTTGCGCAAAAGGAAAGAATGCGACGGCCAGTCCCACAATCATAGTTCCAAAGACTACCTTACGTACGTCTGCCTTCATGCCCTCGACACGCAATTGCGCGTCAAGCCGAAGCTTTTCCAACTCTAGCTCGCGGTCAGTCTGTTGCTCTGCCCTTACTTTGTTGGGATTACTGGCGCTGGATTTTTCAATAGTATTCACGTCTGACTGCGTGCCTTTTAATTTATCTTCAAGGTCTTTGTTGTGTGCTTTCAGATCAATAATCTGAGATTCAAGTTCTGCTTTCGTCGGCATGCAGTTAGCTCCACAAAAATGCTCTCCTTTAGTATAACGCCTGCTCGCAATTTGTGAATGTTCAGTGCAACAGGCGTCGGAGTTTAAAGAGAATTCATTACCGTGATCGGACATTCGGCCAAAGAGCAGAAGAGGCTAGTATGGGCTCCAAGCGGTCATGCGGTGATGCAGCATCGTTCATCGAATCCCGGTCGAGTGGACGTCCGCTTTTCGTGACATGACACATCCACGGTGCAATTGCGACGAATTCACACTCCCCGCCCATTGCGGATGGCCTTTCATTTCGACAAGCAATCATTCTGGTCCGGAGACAACCAACACTCCATCACAGCCGTGCATAAACCTTGGCCATGACAGCAATGTTTCCAAGGGTATGGCCAAAGGGACCGCCAAATTCATCCCCACGCCCGAAATCCCGTGCCACACTCACCGTGCTCCCGCTGCCGGATGGAACGCGAACGTGTTGGTCCAGGCGGGAGGAAGGCCTTTCGGGACCTGCCGTAACGTGCGGCAGACCCCGGGAGGAGGCGGAGGCCATCGGGGTTCCGCTGGCGGGCGGGTTTCGTTCGGGACCCGTGCAAAGCCAGCCACCGGGCCGGCTCCGGTTCCGTGATCGCCGAAAGGCGCAAGCGCGGAGCAGAAGGAGCGGTGCGGGCCTGTGGCGGACATGTGAGGTCTTTTGATCTTCAGCGTCCGTGCCGGTTCCCCGAAACCCACTCGCGCGGTCAGTCCAGACCGTGACCGGAGCAATCCGGGCGGGGAACTGGTGGATCAACCAGTCCCGTGAATGCAAGGTGCCGCCTGTCGGATGCGGACATCATCCGGCGACACTCGGGCCGTGCGCAGGTTGCGCCACCCTATACTCACTTTTCCAGAGGCAATGCCCGCGTGCGGCCCTCCGGACTTGCAGCTCATCCCCCGGCGGCCCTGTCGCGCGGCAGCGGTTCCGTCTGTCTTGTTTATTCGGTACAGCACCGACGCAGAAATTCCGGATGCCGGCCTCGACGGGTCAGGCAATCGCAATCACCTCGAGCTCATGCTCGTCAGTCTCCACCACATCGCCGACAGCCTTGCCCATCAGGGCGCGTGCAACGGGAGAGGCGAAGGAGATCGTGCCGCTCTTGGGGTCTGCTTCATCCTCGCCGACAATGCGGTAGGTCTGCGGTGGTTTGTCGTCGCGGCTGTACGTGACGGTCGAGCCGAAGGCGACGGTCTCGAGCGACGTGGGATCGGGCATGATCTGGGCGGTGCGAACCCTCTCCGTGAAATAGCGGGCATCGCGCAACGGACCCGCCTGCTGACGGCGCTTCTCGTTAACGTCATCGATGCTGTTGGCCGCCTCGAACTCGCCGCGAGCCTTGTCAAGTTCGGCCTGCAGCTGCTTCAGTCCGGTCGGCGTCACCAGGTTGGGATGGGCGGAAATCGGCCGGTCGGGCAGCTGGGTTTCGGCTGCGGTCTCGGAACTTTCTTCCTTGGTGAAGGCGACGCTCACGGCAAGTCTCCGTCTGTGCATGGCCGGCGCGTGGAGCCGAATGATCCGGGACGCCGAGCATAGGTGGAAATCCGGCCGGCTGGCAATGCCGGCTCGTGCGCCGTCAACGCGGTGGGAGCGGTCTGGTTCCGGGGTGGTGGCGCACCACGAAGTGGTCAGGTTTGCGGGGCTGCGGCCCGGATCATCTGCACGCCGTCAATCTTGAAGCTGCCGTCGGGTTGGCGTTCGAGCGAGTAGAGCGCGGTCCAGTCCTGTCCGCCGGGACCCTGGATGATGACTTCCTGAACGACGCTGGTGCCATCAGCCGCGATCTTCGAACGGCCGAAGGCAAAATTGCCCGGACGATAAACCGGCTGGTAGCCGCGTTTGACCATGTCGAAAAAGCGGGTCTGGTCAGGATAGAGCTGCTTAATCGAGGGGGCTGCAAACGAATAGGCGGTCGACGCATCGTCGTTGAGAAACGCAGTGATCTGGCTCTCGATGACGCCGCGGGCTGTCGCCGCATCATCGGCGCGCGCGGGCGCGAGAGTGGTCAGCACCGCCATGAGCGATGCCGCGAGAATGGATAGGGTCGTGTACGGGTGTGTCATCAGAAGGTCTCCTGCCTATGAAGGTAGGACGGACTGGCCGGATGGGAAGTTTCAGACCACGATGAAAAGTCACTGCGGCTTGATGTGTCACTTTAAGAAAGGCAAATTGTCGAATCCATTCATGAGATTAGAATGATATTCTAATGTAACAATTCTGCCAGCTGCCTAGCCTATGGCACGATCATCACCTTGCCGTCGCCGATCTTGAGGGCTTCGGGCAGGTCGCGCATTACATCGGCAAGCCTGACGGTGGCCACCACTTCCGTGCTCCAGTCGCCTGAGATGAAGCGGTTCTGCACTGCGCGCAGCGTCTTCAGTTTGGTGAGGATCGAAGCGTGCCGGAACCAGTTCATGAGCCAGTAGCCTTCGATCTTCTTGTTCATGAAAATCAGCTGTCCGGGCTCCTTGAGTGCTGGCGCTTCGGTGTCGAGCTTGCCGTAGACGATCCAGCGGGCGCGGGCCGGCATGGCGGTGAAGATGTCGGCAGACAGCTGGTTGGCCACCGCATCGAGCAACACGCGCGGCTTCTCCGATTTCATCAGCGCGGCAAGCCTTGTAGCGAACTCCGGATCGGACTGGACCAGCACATGCTTCGCCCCGAGCTCCCTGAGATGAGCTGCCTGGCTCTCCTTGCGGATGACGGCGATCATGGCATAGCCATTGTCGCGCGAAAGCCCCGCCATCAGCTTGCCAAGCTGGGAGAAGGCGGCGGTGAAGACAAAGCTCTTGGAGCCGGAGTCCTTGACGATGTCGAACATGGTCCAGGCTGTCACCGGATTGACCACGTGCCCCGCCGCATCCTCGTCACGCATGGCCGGCTTTACCACGACACACATCGCCGCTTCGACGACGATGTAGTCTGCCCAGGCGCCGGAGCCATTGACGCCGCCGACGAAAGCCACCCGCTTGCCCTTGAGATACTTCGCATAAAATCCCTTGCCGTCGACCACATCGCCAACGCCTTCAAACCCTGCAGCGGCCCCCTTGATGCGCGGCTGGCCGTATTCGCCCTTGATGAAATAGAGATCGGACGGATTGATCGACGCCATCCGCACCTTGATCAGCACCTGACCGGGGCCGGGCCTGGGGACGGGCAGCGCGCCATATTCCAGATAAGGCTCCAGAGTTTCTATTGCTGCCCCTGTGCGGGTGTTGCCAAATCCGTCACCCTTGAGGATCAGGGCATTCATGCTGGAAGGCAAAGTCATGGATTATCCTTACAGAGATCTGGCTCACGGTGTGAGAATGGTCTTGCCGATGGCGCCACGGTCGAGAATTCTCTGAAGCGCCGATGCCGCTTCGGACAGCGGCCGTTGCTCGTCAATCCGCGTCTTGATGCGGCCTTGGGAATGCCAGGCAAACAATTCGCGATTGTTGGCGGCGTAGACCTCGGGTTCCTTGGCAACGAAGGCTCCCCAGAATACGCCGACCAGCGAATATTCCTTCAACAGCACCAGATTGACCGGCAGCTTGGGAATTTCGCCCGAGGCAAAGCCGATCACCAGCAAACGCCCATTGCGGGCCATGGCACGTGCCGCGACATCGAAGGCTGCACCACCGACGGGATCGAAGCCGACATCGACGCCGCCCGGCGCATGCTGCTTGAGCGCCTCGCGCAAACCGTCATAGGGCAGGGCGATGTCGGCGCCGGCCTCGAGACAGGCCTGCTGCTTTGCCTCGCTCGACGCCACCGCGATGACGCGCGCACCCATGGCCTTGCCGATCGAGATGGCAGCGAGACCGGTGGAACCGGCAGCGCCGAGCACCAGCAGGGTTTCGCCCGGCTGCAGATTTGCACGCTGCCTGAGCGCGTGATGCGAGGTTCCCCAGGCGCACATCAGCGCGCAGGCATCGGCAAAGTTCATGCTGTCGGGGATCGGGAACGCCCGGTTGGCCGGCGCCAGAACCTTCTCCGCATAGCCGCCATTGTTGAGCATCACCACCGCGCGGTCGCCGGGCTTGAGATGGGTGACGTTTCCACCCACCGCCTCGACAATGCCGCCGGCCTCCATGCCGGGGACAAACGGCGTCTCGGGCTTCATCTGGTAAAGTCCCTGGACCAGAAGGCCGTCGGGGTAATTCAGACCAATGGCTTCTGAGCGGAGCACGATCTCATCGGCACCGGGCTGCGGATCCGGCATGTCCCGGTATTCGAGATTGGAGAGCGGGCCGTATTCGGGGCAGACAATCGCCTTCATGGATTACACCTTTTCCTGCGTGTAGCGTTTGAGCTCGGTGCGCGCCACCTGGCGGCGGTGGACGGCATCCGGGCCATCGGCGAGCCGCAAGGTGCGCAGATGGGTCCAGCTGCGGGCCAGCGGTGTATCTTGCGAAATCCCCTGCGCGCCGAACATCTGCACCGCTTCGTCGGTAACCTTCAGCGCCACCCGGGGCGCCACCACCTTGATCTGGCTGATCCAGGGGGCGGCGGCACGGCCATCGCCCTGATCCATCATCCAGGCAGCCTTGAGGCAGAGAAGGCGGGCCTGTTCAATTTCCATGCGGCATTCGGCGATGATGTCGTAGTTGGCGCCAAGCTGGGCGATTTTCTTGCCGAAGGCTTCGCGTTCCAGCGACCGCTTGCACATCAGTTCGAGCGCCATTTCCGACTGGCCGATGGCGCGCATGCAATGATGGATCCGGCCCGGTCCGAGGCGGCCTTGCGCGATTTCGAAGCCTCGGCCTTCGCCAAGCAGAAGATTGCCGGCAGGCACCCGTACATCGGTGAAGCGAACATGGAAGTGGCCGTGCGGCGCGTCATCCTGACCGTAAACCTGCATTGGCCGGATCTTCTCGATGCCGGCGGTGTCTGCCGGCACCAGGATCATCGAGTGGCGTTGATGCTTCGGCGTGTCGTCATCGCCGGTGCGGACCATGACGATATAGATCTTGCAACGCGGATCGCCGACGCCCGAGGCCCACCATTTCTCGCCATTGAGCACATAGTCGTCACCATCACGGACGCAGGACATCGAGACGTTGGTGGCGTCCGACGAGGCGACGTCCGGCTCGGTCATCAGGTAGGCGGAGCGGATTTCGCCGTTGAGCAGCGGCTCGAGCCATTGTTTCTTGTGTTCTGCCGTCGAGTAGCGGTCGAGCACTTCCATGTTGCCGGTGTCGGGTGCGGAGCAGTTGAAGGTCTCGGCGCCGAGGCTGGCCTTGCCCATTTCCTCGGCGAGATAGGCATATTCGACCGTGGTCAGCCCGTCTTCGGCCTGGGTGTGCCACAGGTTCCACAGGCCGCGGGCCTTTGCCTTGGCCTTGAGGCCTTCGAGGATCTCGGTCTGGCGGGCGGTGTAGCTCCAGCGATCACCCTCGGAGCCGACGCCTGCGAGGAACTCTTCGTCCAGCGGCATGATCTCGTTGCGAACCATGTCGCGCACGGCGTTGAGAATGGGTTCGAGGTGCTTGGTGATGCCAAGATCCATCGGCTTTGCCTGGGTCATTTAAATTCTCCTCCAACTGTATTTGCGGTCAAATGCCGTTCAGGACATCTTACCCCTGTATCCCAGAAGCCGGGTCGCATAGTGCACGCACTCATCTGCGACAGCTTCAATCTCTTTCTCCGCCTGGCCGTTTCGCGGTGTGAACCAGACAATCGGGCCATTGATGCACATGAAGACGGAGTTGAGTGCGATCTTGATATTGCTGTAGTCTATCGAACCGTCAGCCTTGGCATTTTCGAGCACCGTGCTGAAATGCTCGGAATAGGCGTCACGCAACTCGGCCAGTTGCGCCAGTTCGGCATGCTCGTTGGCGGGCATGGTACCGTGTCTGAGCATGTCGACGCCCTGACCAACGACATTCTGGAACGCCTTGGTGCGGATGACGCAGAGAACATGCGCCTTGAGCACAGCCTTCAGCCGGTCGACGGGGGACATGTCCAGTTTGAGTAGTGGCTCGACAGCCTGGAAATTCATCATCATGCCGGTCCGGTAGACGTCAAGGAACAGCTCGGCCTTGGAGGCATAGTGATGATAGATGCGGCCCTTGGTCGATGAAATCCGGGCGGCGACTTCATCGAGGCTGGTTGCCGCGTAGCCGCGTGCTTCGAAACAAAGTGCCGCGCCCTCCATGATTTCCATGCGGGACAGATCGGTGTCGCTCTGGCGTCGGTATTTGGTCGATCGCGCGGCAGTCGCCATCTGTCTGCTTGCCCCCGTGCAGTCTCGCGGATGCTTGCAAGGTGGAGGTGAAGAATATTGCCATTTCCATCTTGCGGTTGCCAAAGAGTTGAACATACTATCGAGTATGTTGTCAATTATCGTGACAGCGCTATTGTCAGGAAACGATGCGGCGGCGGGAGCGCCTAAACGCAGCGGGGAGGATACACATGAGTGAAACGAGCGACGGCTATCTGGGTAGTCTTTTTGGCGTGAGCGGGAAAACGGCGCTTGTTACCGGTGGAGCAACCGGCATCGGCCGAATGATCGCCACCGCGCTGGTTCATGCCGGTGCGCGGGTCCTGATCGCCTCGCGCAAGGGACTGGATTGTGTCCATGTCGCCGATGAGATCAACGCACTGGGCGCACCGGGATCAGCGGAAGGATTTGCCGGGGACGTGGGCACTGCCGAAGGGGTGGCTGCTCTGGTCGAGGCCGTGCAAGCGCGCACCGACAAGCTTGATATCCTGGTCAACAATGCGGGCGTCTCCTGGGGCGCGTCTTACGAGGAGTTTCCCCACGCGGCCTGGTCAAAAGTGATGTCGGTTAATGTGGCGGGTCTCTTCACGTTGACGCGCGATCTGACGCCGCTTTTGCTCAAGGCGGCAACCGATGCCGATCCGTCGCGGGTGATCAATCTCGGTTCGGTGATGGGAACGCAGCCGGCCGCTGACGGCGCCTATTCCTATTCGGCCTCCAAAGCTGCTGTGCATCACCTGACCCGTATCCTGGCCGAAGAGCTGGCTTCCAAGCGGGTGACCGTAAACGCCTTTGCACCCGGACCTTTCCAGAGCCGTATGACGGCGTTTGCCACGGCGAAGGACGAGCAGGTGGAAAAGGTCGGCGCCGGGGTGCCTCTCGGACGCATCGGCGCGCCGGACGATGTGGCGGGCGCCACGCTCTATCTGTGCAGCCGTGCCGGCTCCTATATCACCGGCGCCATTCTTCCCATCGATGGCGGGCTGTCGGTACAGCACGATATCCGACTGTTCAAGGACGCCTGATATGGAAGACCAACCTTTTGACATGGAAGCGCTGGCCGATGAGTTGCACGAACTCGTGCCCGGCTTTTCCGGTCTGCATGCGGTCGAGAAATTCAACACCGGCCAGTCCAACCCGACCTACCGGGTGGAAGCCGACAGCGGAAATTATGTGCTGCGTGCCAAGCCGCCGGGAACGCTGTTGAAATCAGCCCATCAGGTGGACCGCGAATACCGGGTGATGAAAGCGCTGGCCGCAAACAATGTTCCAGTGCCCCAAGTCTATGGTCTGACCGGCGAGGACAGCGCCATCGGGCGGATGTATTTCGTCATGGAACTGGTCGAAGGCCGGATTTTCTGGGACCCGGCGCTGCCGGAAGTCAGCAAGCAGGAACGCACCGCAATCTATGACGGCATGAATGATGTGCTGGCGCGGCTTCACAGCGTTGATCCAGAAGCAGCCGGACTGGCCGATTTTGGCCGCTCGGGGAGCTATTTCGCCCGCCAGATCCGGCGCTGGAGCGAGCAGTATATTGCCTCGAAGACCGAGGAACTGCCGAAGATGGACCGGCTGATGGACTGGCTCTGGGACAATCTGCCCGATGATGACGGCCTGGTTTCGGTGGTGCATGGCGACTACCGGCTCGACAACATGATCTTTGCCCCTCATGGCGAGGAAGTGCGGGCGCTGATCGACTGGGAGTTGTCGACGCTGGGGCATCCGCTGGCGGACCTCTCCTATCAGTGCATGCAGTGGCGGTTGCCGCACAAGAGCGGCTTTCGCGGGCTGGGCGGTCTTGATCGCGATGAACTCGGGATTCCCAGCGAAGCCGACTATGTGGCGCGCTATTCAGAACGCAGCGGCATCGCGGTCGACAACTGGACCTTTTGCCTGTCGTTCTCCTTCTTCCGGCTCGCTGCAATCCTGCAAGGGGTCTACAAACGCTCGCTGGATGGCAACGCTTCCAATCCCGAGCGTGCCAAGGAAATTGGGCTGGCCGTGCCGCAACTGGCATCTATGGCCAATGACATAATGTCCGGAAAGGACTGAAAACATGGCTGATTTTTCAGGACGGGTGGTCGTGCTCACAGGTGCGACCGGAGGCTTTGGCGCGGCCGCTGCACGGTATTTTTCTCAAGCCGGCGCCAATCTGGTCCTGAGCGACCTTTCGGCCGACCGGCTGGATCAACTGAAGGCTGAGATTGGCGGCAAAGCCGTTACGCTGAGCGGCGATGTGTCCGATCCGGAAGTCTCCGAGCGGCTGGTGGAGAAGGCCATGTCCGAATTCGGACGGCTCGATGTGGCGGTCAACAATGCCGGCATCGCCCATGACATGATGCCGTTGCCCAAAACACCGGTCGATGTTGCCAAAAAGATCATCGATGTGGATCTGATGGGCGTGTTTTACGCCATGCGGGCGCAACTGCCGGTGATGGAGCAGAGATTTCGCGAGACCGGCGAGAGCGGGGCAATCATCAATGTCGCCTCGGTGGCCGGTGTGGTGGCAGCGCCGATGCTGTCGATTTACGCGGCTGCGAAACATGGCGTGGTGGGGCTGACCAAGTCAGCCGCCATCGAATATGCCCGCCGTGGCGTGCGGGTCAACGCCCTGTGTCCGTCTTTTGCGCGGACACCGATGGCCACGGATTTCCTGGACAAGGCCGGCGAGAGCCGGGCCGCTGCCGAAGCCTCGCTGGTACAAGCTATTCCGATGCGACGAATGGCGGAAGTTGACGAAGTAATCAACGGGCTGATTTATCTGGCTGATCCTGCATCGAGTTTCGTCACCGGCCAGACGCTGCAGGTTGACGGCGGGTTGACCGCCTCTTGAACGGGCTACGGTTTTTGCACATCGGTTGAGCAGTCAGGCTGATTGAACTTCAAGATCAGCTAGCGCACAGTGGGGTCAACACAATCATCCCGGAGGCAGGACCATGCAAGAACTCACTCATTTTATCGGCGGCCAGCATGTTAAAGGCAAGTCCGGCCGCTTTGCTGATGTGATGAACCCGGCAACGGGCGAAGTTCAGTCGAAGGTGCCGCTGGCCTCTAGCGAGGAAATGGACGAGGCTGTGGCGATCGCTGCCAAGGCACAGGTCGGCTGGGGCGCAACCAATCCGCAAAAGCGCGCCCGCGTGCTGATGAAGTTCGTCGAGCTGCTGCATCGCGACATGGACAAGCTGGCCGAAGCGCTGTCGCGCGAACACGGCAAGACCATTCCCGACGCCAAGGGCGACATCATTCGCGGTCTCGAAGTTGCCGAATTCTGCTTTGGCGCGCCGCATCTCTTGAAGGGCGAATTCACCGAAGGTGCAGGTCCCGGCATCGACATGTATTCGCTGCGTCAGCCACTGGGTGTGGTGGCCGGTATCACGCCGTTCAACTTCCCGGCGATGATCCCGATGTGGAAATTCTGCCCGGCAATTGCTGCGGGCAACGCCTTTATCCTCAAGCCTTCCGAGCGCGATCCGTCCGTGCCGATCATGCTGGCCGAACTGATGAGCGAAGCCGGTGCTCCGGACGGCATTCTCAATGTCGTCAATGGCGACAAGGATGCGGTGGACGCGATCCTCGATCATCCGGAAATCATGGCCATCGGCTTTGTCGGCTCAACCCCGATCGCGCAGTATATCTATGCCCGCGGGTGCGCCAACGGCAAGCGCGTGCAGTGCTTTGGTGGCGCCAAGAACCACATGATCATCATGCCTGATGCCGATATGGATCAGGCGGTCGACGCCCTGATCGGTGCCGGCTACGGTGCTGCCGGCGAGCGCTGCATGGCGATTTCCGTCGCTGTTCCGGTTGGCGAGAAGACCGCCGATTTGCTGATCGAAAAGCTGGCGCCACGCGTCGAGGCGCTGAAGATCGGACCTTACACCGATGGCAACGACGTCGATTTTGGTCCACTGGTCACAAGCCAGGCGCGGGACAGGGTGCTCGGCCTGATCAACTCGGGAGTGGAGCAGGGCGCCGATCTGGTGGTTGATGGCCGTGATTTCTCGATGCAGGGCTATGAAAACGGCTACTTTGTCGGGGGGTGCCTGTTCGACAACGTGACCCGCGACATGGACATCTACACGCAGGAAATATTTGGGCCGGTTCTCTCCGTCGTCCGTGCTCCGACCTATGCGGAAGCGCTGCGCTATCCGATGGAGCATGAATACGGCAACGGCACCGCGATCTACACCCGCGATGGCGACACTGCGCGCGATTTCGTCAGCCGCATCAATATCGGCATGGTCGGCGTCAATGTGCCGATCCCGGTGCCGCTGGCCTATCACACCTTCGGCGGCTGGAAGAAATCGGGCTTCGGCGATCTCAACCAGCATGGACCTGATTCTTTCCGCTTCTATACCCGCACCAAGACCGTGACCGCGCGCTGGCCTTCCGGTATCAAGGAAGGAGCAGAGTTCTCGATCCCGACCATGGGCTAAGGGAACAGCGGCAAGCACTTTCTGCGTGAGGAGGCGGAAACATCATGGACTTTGAGCTGAACGAAGAGCAGCAGGCGATCTTCGACATGGCCCGGGATTTTGGCGCCGAGAAGATCGCACCGTTCGCGGCCAAGTGGGAAAAGGAAGAGGCGATCCCGCGTGGCGTGCTTGAGGAAGCAGCAGCCCTTGGGCTGGCGGCGATCTATGTGCCGGAAGAAGACGGCGGGTCGGGGCTGACCCGGCTCGACGCCACGCTGGTGTTCGAGGCACTGTCGATGGCCTGTCCGTCGGTGGCCTCGTTCCTGTCGATCCACAACATGTGCACCTGGATGGTCTCCTCCTATGGCTCGGACGAGATGAAGGCGCGGTTGCTGCCCGATCTCGTCAGCATGACCAAAATCGCTTCCTACTGCCTGACCGAACCGGGATCAGGCTCTGACGCCTCGGCGCTGAGAACCCGCGCCGACCGGACCAATGAAGGCTTCAAGCTCAACGGAACCAAGGCGTTCATCTCCGGTGGCGGATTTTCCGACCTGTATCTGGTGATGACCCGGACCGGTGTTGACGGGCCCAAGGGGATTTCCGCGGTGGTAGTCGAAGACGGAACGCCGGGGCTTTCGTTCGGTGCGCCGGAAGACAAGATGGGCTGGCGCTCGCAGCCGACCTCGCAAGTGCAGTTCGATGATTGCTTGATCGCGGCGGAAAACCTGCTGGGCGAAGAGGGCGCGGGCTTTCGATATGCCATGAGTGGACTTGATGGCGGACGGCTCAACATTGCGGCATCCGCTCTCGGCGGCGCACAATCGGCGCTCGACAAGACGCTTGCCTATATGGGCGAGCGAGAAGCCTTCGGCAAAACCATTGACCAGTTCCAGGCGTTGCAGTTCCGGCTGGCCGATATGGAAACCGAAATGCAGGCGGCGCGGATCTTTCTGCGCCAGGCGGCGAGCAAGCTCGACCGGAAAACGCCGGATGCGACCAAATTCTGCGCCATGGCGAAACGGTTTGTCACCGACACCGCGTTCAATGTGGCCAATGATGCGCTGCAGCTGCATGGCGGCTACGGTTATCTGGCCGATTACGGCGTCGAGAAGATCGTGCGCGATTTGCGGGTGCATCAGATCCTTGAAGGTACCAATGAAATCATGCGCTTGATCGTGTCGCGGGCATTGCTTGTGGAGCGGGCTGCATGAGCATCCGCATCCGCAAGATCGGCCGCATCGGCCAGATCACGCTGCAGAGGCCCGAGACGCTGAATGCAGTCAGCCATGACATGGTGCTGGCGATCGAGGAAGCTCTTGATGGCTGGCGCGATGATGATGATGTGGCCTGCGTGCTGATCGATGCCGAAGGCCACAAGGCATTCTCCGCCGGCGGCGATCTGCAATTCATGCATGACACCGCAGCGAAAGGTGATTTCGAGCCGGGCCGGGCCTTCTGGCGCGACGAGTACCGGCTCAACGCCAAGATTGCAGCCTATCCGAAACCCTATATCGCGCTGTGCCAGGGCTTTACCATGGGCGGCGGCGTCGGCGTGTCGCTGCACGGTTCGCACCGGGTGGTGGGCGAAAGCTCGAAGATCGCCATGCCGGAATGCGCCATCGGACTCGTGCCGGATGTCGGAGGCACGCTGCTGCTGGCGCGCGCGCCGGGCCGGCTGGGCGAATATCTCGGCGTCACCGGCCACCGGATGAATGCGTCCGACGCGATGCTGGCAGGCTTTGCCGATTATTTCATTCCGGAAGCCGAATGGCCGGGCCTGACCGAAACACTGATCGAGACCGGAGACTGGTCTGCGGTGGCGGCGCTTGCGCGGGATCCCGAAGACGGACCGTTGATGGCGATGCGGGCGCAGGTGGACGCGCATTTCGGAGCTGACACGCCGAGCGACATTCTGGCGTCCCTGCCGGATGATGACTGGGGCATGGCGACCGCGAAGGCCATCCGCAGCGGCTCACCGCTGTCGGCTAGCTGCACCATCGAGTTGGTGCGGCGGGCGCGTGAAAGCAATGATATCCGGACTGCCTTGCAACAGGAATACCGCTTCACCTCGCGCAGTGCGTCGGAAGGGGATTTCGTCGAGGGTATCCGCGCGGCGATCATCGACAAGGACCGGACCCCGCGCTGGCAGCATGCACGCGTTGAGGATGTGTCAGCCGAGACGGTGGCGGCGATGCTGGCTGAACCGCCAGGTGGCGATATCGGATTCTAGCCGCGGCAGTTTCTGCCATTTGCGAATGAAGTTTGGGAGGACGTCATGAAAATCGGATTTATCGGACTGGGAAACATGGGCGCGCCGATGGCGGCCAACCTGATCAAGGCAGGCCACGAAGTCACCGGCTTCGATGTCGCGGGCGTCACCGTGCAAGGGGCTGCCAACACAGCATCGGCAGCAGAGGCCGCCAGCGGCCAGGACGCGGTGATCACCATGCTGCCCAATGGCGAGATCCTGCGCGCGGTCTATGCCGAGATTGTTCCGGCAGGTGCCAAGGGCTCGGTGTTCATCGATTGCTCGACCGTGGATGTCGACAGCGCCAAGGCAGCACATGAGCTGGCTTCCAGCAATGGCCTGCTGTCCGTGGATGCTCCGGTGTCGGGCGGCGTCGGCGGGGCGGCTGCGGGGACGTTGACCTTCATGGCAGGCGGCAGCGATGAGGCCTTTGCCGGGGCGGCACCGCTGTTCGAGATCATGGGCCAGAAGGCGGTGCATTGCGGGGCTGCCGGCGCAGGCCAATCTGCCAAGATATGCAACAACATGCTGCTTGGCATTTCGATGATCGGTGCGTGCGAAGCGTTCGCGCTGGCCGAGAAGCTGGGGCTGTCGGCGCAGAGCCTGTTCGATGTGGTCTCGACTTCGTCGGGCTCGTGCTGGTCGGTCAACACCTATTGCCCAGTGCCCGGTGTCGGGCCGCAAAGCCCGGCCGACAATGGCTACAAGCCGGGATTTGCCGCCGAGCTGATGCTCAAAGACCTGAAACTCAGTCAGCAGGCGGCGGGGAGTGTTTCCGCGCAGACACCAATGGGTGCGCGGGCGACGGAACTCTATGACGCGTTCGTGGCTGGCGAGGGCAAGGGCCGCGATTTCTCGGCGATGATCGAAAGGCTGAAATAGGAAACTGCCGGCCAGTTCTCGGTCCGTGTCAGATGTCGTCGTCAGGAAAACCCTGTTTGAGCGCGCGGCGCAAGCGCACCTTCACCGAGGCCGCACGCTCGCTCTCCTGAGCCGTTTCCAAAACCACTCGCGCCTGATCACGGTACTGCGGATGGGCCAGCGCGAGTTGATGCAGGCCCGAATAGGCCCAGGCGCGGACGAACTTGTTATCATCCTGGCTGCAGGCGAGTACGAACTGCAGGATCAATTCAGCGCCTTCCCGGGGAAGGTCGATAAAGGGAAAAATCTGCAGGCAATGTAATCTGGCTTCCCAACCTGACAGCTCCGGAAACAGATGGGTCAGTTTGAGGGTCTGGGCGTGGTCAATCCGCGTGAGCTTGTTTTCCAACTGATGCTTGATCAGCCAGGTGGCGCCGGTTTCGAGGTCGGTCTCACCTGCCAGCAAGAGCAGCTGGTCCATAAGATCTGCCTCCGCGACATGCGTGGTGTGAATGTCCATGATCGCCTTCACGGATTTCTGGTCCCAGTTTCGTATCTGTGTTTCCAGGCTCAAGACCAGCCTCCGGATGTCGCACACCAGTATGCCTCGACACCCTATCAAAAATGCGGGGTCACAGACAGATACCCGTATCTCGGCCGAGCGCCGAATTGGATTTAATACCATGCGCAACGCTGTTGATAGTTACATTTACAACTGATTTTATGCGGCCCTGATTTGAACGATCATCGGAGGGCTCCTCATGTCGCTTGTCTATATGCCAGGTTTTGGAAACGACTTTGAAACGGAAAGCCTGCCAGGCGCGCTGCCGCAGGGGCAGAATTCGCCTCAGCGCTGCGCCTATGGGCTTTATGCCGAGCAGCTTTCCGGCTCGCCCTTCACAGCGCCGCGCGGCACCAATGAGCGGTCCTGGCTCTACCGGATCCGCCCGACCGTGCGCCACACCACGGATTTCCGAATTATTGAGCGGTCGCACTGGCTGTCTGCTCCGCGCAACGAGCCTGACATTCTGTCGCTGGGTCAGCGCCGCTGGGATCCGTTGCCCTATCCGGAGGGCGACGTGAATTTTCTTGATGCGATGCGCACCATCACGACCGCAGGCGATGTCGTCGGTCAGGTGGGGATGGCGACGCATATCTATGCGCTGACCGCTGACATGGAAGACGACTATTTCTTCAATGCCGATGGCGAGTTGATGATCGTGCCGCAGGAAGGCGCGCTGACGATCTTCACCGAGATGGGCATCATCGAGGTCGCGCCGCTGGAGATCGCCGTGCTGCCGCGGGGCATGATGTTCAAGGTGAAGCGGGCCGAAGGTGTGGAGCGCGCCCGCGGCTATGTCTGCGAGAATTACGGCGCCAAGTTCACATTGCCCGAGCGTGGGCCGATCGGCGCCAATTGCCTGGCCAATCCGCGTGATTTCAAGACCCCGGTTGCGGCCTATGAAGACAAGGAAACCACGTGCCTGGTGCATATTAAGTGGTGCGGGGTGTTTCATGTCACGGCCATTGGGCACTCCCCGCTGGACGTTGTGGCCTGGCACGGCAATTACGCGCCTTACAAATATGATCTCAGGACCTTCTCGCCGGTTGGTGCAATCGGTTTTGACCATCCCGATCCGTCGATTTTCACCGTTCTGACTGCGCCGTCGGGCGAAGCGGGAACGGCAAATATTGATTTTGTCATCTTCCCGCCGCGCTGGATGGTGGCCGAACATTCGTTCCGTCCGCCTTGGTACCACCGAAATATCATGAGCGAATTCATGGGCTTGATCCAAGGCCAGTACGACGCGAAAGAAGAAGGCTTTGTGCCGGGCGGAATGAGTCTGCACAATATGATGATGCCTCACGGGCCAGACCATGATGCCTTTGAAAAGGCCTCGACGGTGGACCTAAAACCGGTCAAGCTGTCGGATACGATGGCGTTCATGTTCGAGACACGATTCCCGCAGATGGTGACACGTTATGCCGCGGAGCTTGAAACACTGCAGACCAGTTACGTGAATTGCTGGGAAGGGCTTGAGCGCAAGTTCGACGGTACGCCGGAGGCCGGTGGCTGGTCGGGTGCCAAATAGGGCATTGGCCGGCTCTTGCCGGAACGCGTGGAGCGAACCGGCAATCCGGTCGCGCTGAGACCGGCCGGCAATCCTGAACGCGCGGGCAATATTGCCCGGCTCAGGGAAGAGACAAAGGGAGAGATGGGCTGGAACTTGAGGCCCATCTGACAAACCACAGAGGAATATCGCATGAAACTAGCCACTCTTCGTGACGGCAGCCGGGATGGACGTCTCGTCGTCGTCTCGCGTGATCTCACCCGCGCGTCCGGTGTGCCGCATATTGCGCGTACGCTGCAGGCGGCACTTGATGACTGGAAGCATGTTGGGCCACGGCTTCAGGATGTGGCGGACATGCTGGAAACCGGTGCGGAACCAACAGAGCGGTTTCACGAGCGCGATGCACTGTCGCCGCTGCCACGTGCCTATCAGTGGGCCGACGGCTCGGCATACGTCAATCACGTCGAGCTGGTGCGCAAGGCGCGCGGGGCAGAGATGCCGGCAAGCTTCTGGGAAGAACCCTTGATGTATCAGGGCGGCTCGGACTCGTTCCTGTCGCCGCGCGGCCCGATCATGATGGCTGATGAAGCCTGGGGCATCGATTGCGAGGGTGAAGTGGCGGTGATCGTCGGCGATGTGCCGATGGGCGCCGATATCGACACCTGCCGCGAGGCGATCGAACTGGTGATGCTGGTCAATGATGTCAGCCTGCGCGGGTTGATCCCGGCAGAACTTGCCAAGGGCTTCGGCTTCTTCCAGGCCAAGCCGTCTTCGGCGTTCTCGCCGGTCACGGTCACGCCTGACGAGTTGGGCGATGCCTGGGATGGCGGCAAGTTGAGCCTGCCGCTCGATGTCGACCTCAACGGCGAGCCTTTCGGCCGCGCCAATGCCGGCGTTGACATGACGTTTGATTTTCCGCAGCTGATTGCACATGCGGCAAAGACGCGGCCCCTGTGCGCGGGCAGCATCATCGGCTCCGGTACAATCTCCAACAAGGGACCGGATGGTGACCCGGGCAAGCCGGTGAGCGAAGGCGGCGCGGGCTATTCCTGCATTGCCGAGATCCGGATGATCGAGACGATTTCCGGTGGCAAGCCCACAACACCGTTCATGCGTTTCGGCGACACTGTTCGCATCGAAATGAAAGATGCTGATGGCCATTCGATCTTCGGCGCCATCGAGCAAACAGTTGAAAAAGCTTAGGATCCAGCAATGAGCAAGAAATTCGCATCCGCCGGCGATATGGCGGAAAAAGAGATCTCGTTCACCGAGATCGGCCGTGACCTGTGGGCATTTACCGCCGAGGGCGACCCCAATTCCGGCGTCATCATCGGCGATGACAGCGTGATGATCATCGAGGCGCAGGCAACGCCGCGGCTTGCCAACAAGGTGATCGAGAAGGTCCGGTCGATCACCGACAAGCCGATCAGCCACCTGGTGATGACGCATTACCATGCCGTGCGTGTGCTGGGAGCCTCGGCCTACAATGCGCCGACGGTTATCATGGGTGATGTAGCCCGTGCGATGGTCGAGGAACGCGGCGCGGAAGACTGGGCGTCTGAATTTGAGCGTTTTCCGCGGTTGTTTCAGGGCCATGAAAGCATCCCGGGCCTGACCTATCCGACCACCACCTTTTCCGAACGGATGACGGTTTATCTCGGCAAGCGCCGGGTCGACCTGATGCACCTTGGCCGCGCCCATACTGCAGGCGATATCGTGGCCTGGGTACCGGATGAAGAGGTGATGTTTACCGGTGATATCGTCGAGTACCACTCGGCGTGTTATTGCGGTGACGGCCATTTCGAGGATTGGGGCGATACGCTCGACACCATCCGCTCATTCGATCCGCAGGCAATCGGACCGGGACGCGGCGACGCGCTGGTCGGTCGTGAGATGGTCAACGCGGCAATCGACAACACACGCGATTTTGTCGAGTCGACCTTCCGGCCGGTGGCCAAGGTTGCTGCCCGTGGCGGCACGCTGAAAGAAGCGTGGGATGCGGTTCGGGCTGAGTGCGATCCGAAATTCAAGGATTATGCGATCTACGAGCACTGCTTGCCGTTCAATGTCGCCCGCGCCTTCGATGAAGCCCGCGGCATCGACACGCCACGGATCTGGACGGCGGAACGCGACGCGGAAATGTGGGCGCAATTGCAAGGCTGAGGACTTCAGGGGGCGGCATTAGCCGCCCCTTGCAGTGCCGGGAGGTGTCATGAGCAAAATTTTCGAGGTTCCGCTGTATCCCTATCAGCGGTCGGCTGATCAGGATGCAGGTGCTCCTGTGCGTCACCCCGTTGTGGTGGTTGGCGCCGGGCCCGTGGGGCTGGCGCTGGCGATTGATCTTGCGATGCAGGATGTGCCGGTTGTCGTCCTCGACGAGAACGACAAGGTGAGCTGGGGCTCGCGGGCGATCTGTTTTGCCAAGCGGCCGCTCGAGATCCTCGACCGGTTGGGCTGTGGCGACCCGATGGTGGACAAGGGCGTGGTCTGGAACCTGGGCAAGGTCTATTTCGACGAACGCCAGGTATTCGGTTTCAACCTGCTGCCGGAAGAGGGCCACAAGCGCCCGGCCTTCATCAATCTGCAACAGTATTATCTGGAGCAGTATCTGGTCGAGCGGGCTCGTGAACTGCAGGCGGAGGGCAAACCGATCGAGCTGCGCGGCGGCAGCAAGGTGCTTGATGTTTCACAAGACGACAGTGGCGCGGAACTGACCGTCGGCACGCCGGACGGACCGTACCAGATTTCGGCTGACTGGGTTGTGGCCTGCGATGGCGCGGCCTCACCGATCCGCACGCAACTCGGGCTGGACTTCACCGGCCGGGTGTTTGAGGACAATTTCCTCATTGCAGATGTTGTGATGGAGGCTAATTTCCCGACTGAACGCTGGTTCTGGTTCGATCCGCCGTTCAACCGGGGGCAGTCGGCACTGTTGCACAAGCAGCCGGACAATGTCTGGCGCATCGATTTTCAGCTTGGCTGGGATATCGACCGCGAAGAAGAGCTCAAGCCGGAAAACATCGACAAGCGCCTGAAAGCGATGCTTGGCGATGAGATCAGTTACCAGCTGGAATGGAGCTCGATCTACACGTTTCAGTGCCGCCGCATGGACCGGTTTCGCGAGGGGCGGGTGTTGTTTGCCGGCGACTCCGCACATCAGGTCTCACCGTTCGGGGCGCGTGGCGCCAATTCCGGACTGCAGGATGCGGACAATCTGGCCTGGAAACTCAAGCTGGTTGTTGATGGAAAGTCACCAGTTACGTTACTTGAAACTTACGATGAAGAGCGTGTGCACGGCGCGGAAGAAAATATCCTCAATTCGTCGCGCTCGACCGATTTCATCACGCCGAAATCCGAGATCAGCCGGATTTTCCGCGACGCGGTTCTGGATCTGTCCGAACGCTACGAGGCCACACGTCCTATGGTCAATTCAGGACGGCTGTCGGTGCCGTGTACCTATGATGGTTCGCGGCTCAATGGTCCGGACTGCTCCTTGATGCCCGAACGCACCCGGCCGGGTTCGCCGATGGTGGATGCGCCGGTGCCTGGCGGCTGGCTTCTCGACCAGCTCGGATCAGCGTTTCATCTGCTGACGATCGATGCGGATGCGCCGGATGTGGCGTCCATCGACGGTACCGTGTGCCAGCGCCTCGCGCTTTCAACAAAAGATGATCCCGACGGCCATCTTGCGCAACGCTATCTCGGCAATGCCGCTTCTGGTGTCTATCTGGTGCGTCCGGATCAGCATGTGGCGGCGCGGTGGGAGCAATTTGACGAGACAGCCGTGAAAGCGGCTCTCAGCAAGGCGATGGGGCGATAAATGACGGCTTCTCTCAATACCAAGGCCAACATAAAGGCACCGGACGAGTTTTATGCAGACCTGCTTGCGGTGCATGAGGGGTTGAGCAAGACGGAGAGTGATGCGCTGAATGCGCGGCTTGTTTTGCTTCTGGCAAACCATATCGGCGATCGGCAGGTGCTGGCAGAAGCACTGCAGGCCGCAGCACTCAAAGAGCAGTCGACATGACGCAGGACCTGCCGGTGCTGTACGACTACTGGCGATCGTCGGCAAGTTATCGGGTGCGCATCGCCTTGAACATGGCCGGGATCGACTACAAGCCCGTGGTGGTCAATCTGCTGGATGGCAGCCATCGCGCCGAGCCGCATCTGGCGCGCAACCCGCAAGGCTTTGTTCCGGCACTGGAAATTGACGGGTTGATGCTGACCCAGTCGCTGGCGATCCTCGAGTATATGACCGAAACGCGGGGGCTGTCGCTGTTGCCGGATGATGCGCCGGGCCGGGCCCGGGTGCGGGCTCTGGCGCATGCGATCGCCATGGATATACACCCGGTGTGCAACCTTTCGGTTGTCGCGCATGTGATGGAGATCACCGGCGGTGGTGCAGAAGCCCGTTCGGACTGGATGCAGCATTTCATCTCGCAAGGCCTGGCGGCATTCGAGGCGATGCTGGATCACAAGGATACCGGCGGATTCTGCCACGGCGACACACCGGGGCTGGCCGATATCTGCCTGATGCCGCAGGTCTACAATGCGGACCGCTGGGGAATTGATATGTCGGCCATGCCGCGAATTCAGGCGATCCGAAAGGCCTGCGACCAGCTGCCTGCATTTGTAAAAGCGCATCCGGACAACAACAATTTCTGAGGTCTTCAGCCCCGTATTTTCGCGAGGCGCTTTTCGACTGCAGCCAGGTAATTTGCGCGGCTTTCGGGCGTTGATTTGTCCATCAGATAGTGCGCCATGAACAGTCTCTTGCAGGATTTGCCGCAAAGCGCGCGCATGCCGCGCAGGATGGTGCGCTTGCCCGGATGGGCGACAACATAGGACCACCAGCGCGGCGCGCCGCAGGTGGTGATGACGCCGAGCAGATTGATGTGGGTCATCAGCGGCTCGATCGGGCCGGGGCCATCAGACATGTGAAATGTCAGTTCCGGAGTCCAGACGCGATCAAGCCAGCCCTTGAGCATGGCCGGCAGCCCGTACCACCAGGTGGGATAGACAAAGATTAATCCGTCGGCGGCTTCAAGCCGTTCGGCATGATCGGGGTAGGGATGATCGGCGCGTTGCATCTCGTTGTAGCGGCGGCGTTCATCGGCCTGCATCACCGGATCGAAGCCCTCGGCATAGAGATCCAGCAGATCGACCTCATGGCCGGCCTTCTCAAGGGTTCGGACGGCGGTGTCGCGGATGGCGGCACAGAAGCTTTCGGGCACGGGGTGAGAATAGACGAGGAGAATACGCATCAGAATTTGTCCAGATTTTTTTCCACCTTGGACATGAAAGATTGCCGTGTCTGCTCGGTTGAAAGGTTCATTTCGTAGTGGGCGAGGTAGGTGACAGGAGCGCCGGGCCTGACGGTGGCGCGGAGTATCCGGTTGGCAATCTTGCGCGGCGGATCCCCCATTAGCCAGGAGCGGAAGCGGGAGCCGCCATAGGATGTGACGACCAGAATTCTGCCGATATTGTGCAATGTCGGTCGGACCTTGCCATCGGCCAGACCGAAGGACACGCCAGGCAAAAACACCCGATCGAACCAGCCTTTGAGAATGGCAGGAAAGCCGTAGTTCCAGACCGGATAGACCAGCACCAGCGCTTCGGCCGCAAGAAGCTGGTCAACATGGCTCTCAACCGGTTTCCGATTGATTTCGAGATCATGGTAATTCAACCGCTCGGTCTCGCTCATGACCGGATTGAACCCGTCCTGATAAAGATCGATGGTGTCAACCTGATGGCCGTTTGCCGCCAGCCTCTCCACGGTGAGGCGAAACAGGCTGGCATTGAAGCTGGCAGCGACGGGATGGGCGTGGACAACGAGTACGCGCATGGAATGAACCTCAGCTTGCCTGTTTCAAGCCTTTGAACAACCACGTCTTACCGGAGTCGAAATCATAATCCGGATCATCCCAGGCAATCATCTTGCCGGGATTGAGCAGGCCTTTGGGATCGGCCTGGCGCTTGAAGTCGAGCTGGATCTCGTCTGTCTGCTTCATGCCGCCTTCCTCAAGCGTGAAGCGGTGCGGATTGAACACCGGGCAGCCGTGTTCATGGTGCAGATCAACGATTTCGTCGAGCCGTTCCTCTGTGGTGAAGCGGATCAGCGGCAGGCCAAAGCACGTGATGTCGCCGTCGAAGCGGACAAATTCGAGATGCGAGATCATTTCGCCGGGAAACATGCGCTCCATCTTTGAGGTGAGTTCAAGCTGGTTGGGGAATGGATAGAGCGTTTGCAGATAGGTCCAGGCCGGGTCGACCCGCAGCGCGCGCAAGGTGGTGTGGTTCCACGCGAGCTCGAACACTGGTGGCAACCCCTTCAGATCACCGGCAGTGGTGGCGTCAAACACGATTTCGCCGCTGTGTCTTGCGGTGAAGGCCTTCAAGGCGTCATGGCTGTGCGGTGCGACCATAACCAGAACCACGCTCTGGCCTTCGCTCAGGAACTTCTGGTGGCGCTTGAAATAGTCGAACGGGCAAGGGGAAGCGACCACGGAGATCAACTTGGTCAGGATGCCGTCCTGACGTGCGAGCGCATTGGCGTAGACGGTTGCTTCGTCAAAGCTTTGAAAGCCGACAATGGCATCGACCCAGTCATAGGCCGGCGCCAAGGGCATTTCGACTTCGGTGATGATGCCATTGGTGCCGTAGGCATGGGTGACCTTGTGCAAATCCTCGCCGGTCAGTTCGAGCACCTGCGGCTCTTCCTCCATGGTGACGACGCGCAATCGGATGATGTTGCCGAAATCGCGCAAGCCGCCCCAGGAGATGGATCCGACACCGCCGGAGCCGCCGGCGATGAAGCCGCCAATGGTGGCGGTGTGGGCAGTGGAAGGATGCATCCTGAGTTCCTGACCGGAGGCAGCGCGGGCCGCTTTGTCGAGATCGGCGCAGATGACGCCGGGGCCGCAGATCACCCGACCGGGCGATATCTCTTTGATTTCGTTGAGATCAGCAAGGCTGACCACCAAACCGCCGGACAGGGGCATGGCCTGGCCGTAATTGCCGGTGCCGGTGCCGCGCGGGGTGACCGGGATGTCATAAGCATAACAGGCCTTGAGGATGCGGATCAGTTCCGCTTCCGTCTTCGGTGAGGCCACGAGATCTCCGGTGACGTGGTCGAGTTGGCGCTTGAGCACCGGCGAATACCAGTAGAAATCGCGGCTTTTCTGCTGAATGATCTTGTCGTTCTGCTCGAGGCGGATGCCGTCGAGGTCGGCGATCAGTGCGGTCATGTCCATGGCTCAGGGCTCCATCAAATCATCTAGGTCTTGGTAGTCGGGGACAGTCGCGTCAATGAGCTTTCCTGCACGGATAAGTGTTCGGCGGCTTTCGGGGCGGGAGAGAAGTTCAGTCAGGCTGCGGCCACGGAACAGCACAAGGTCTGCGGCCGCGCCGGTTTTCAGGGTGCCTGCATCGGCAAGGCCCATGGCTTGTGCCGAATTGGCGGCAACAGTTGCGGGCCAGGCGCCGACCGGGTGATCGAAATGCAGGATGCGGGTGGATTCACGGTAGACTTCCAGCACATCGAGATCGCCATAGGCATAGAACGGATCACGGGTGTTGTCGGAGGCGACGCAGACATTGATGCCACGGGCCGCCATTTCATGCAGCAGCGTAACGCCGCGCCAACGCGGTGTGGTCGCATCGGCGCGTCTGTCTTGCAGATACATGTTGCACATCGGCAGCGAGACGACGGAAAGGTTGGCCTTGGCTACCTTGTCCAGCGTCGCCTTCACCTTGTCGTCGGGCTGGCGGGCCAGCGAACAGCAGTGGCCGACGAGGATTTTGCCCTCAAACCCGTGCCGCAGTGAAGCGTCCGCGATGCGGTCGAGCGAGACCGCGTTGACGTCGTCTGTCTCATCGGCGTGAAAATCGAGATCGAGGCCCAGAGCAATCGCCTTGGTGAACATGCGGTCGAGCAGCATGTCGAGATCGGGCACCATGTAGGTGACCGCGCCGAGGACACCGCGATGCCGGGCAACAGTGTCCGCCAGCCGATTGAACCAGTTTTCATCCAAAGCCTGATCAATACCGAACAGACAGGCGGCCTGCAGTTCAATGCGGTCTTTCCAGCGGTCTCGCATTGTCTCGAAAACCGGCCAGGAAATGTCTTCCTGCGGCGGCACGGAATCGAGATGGGTGCGCAGCGCCTTGGTTCCGTGGGCATAGGCGCACTGGAGTGAGAACTCCATGCGGCGTTCAACATCACCAGTCGACCAATTGGCTTCGCGGTCTTCGCCGACGGCGGTCAGTGCGCCGGGAAAACTCCCGTCGGGGTTCGGCTTGCGGGTCCAAATGTGGCCCTTGTCGATGTGGGTGTGGCAATCCACGAAAGCTGGAAAGGCGATCGAGCCACGACAATCGATGGCATTCTGAAATTCTGTCCGCTGATCCGCCGGTTGAATTCCGGTGATAGCGCCGCCTGCGATTTCGACAACGGCAAGAGCAAAGCCTTCGCTGTCGAATTGAAAACCACCGGTCTTGTCCAGATGGGATCTGTGCAGCCTGAGATTGGCGAGCGTGTACGCCCCGGAGGCGGGCAGGGTGAGGGGGTGTGGTGCCAACTTACTGCTCCTGCTTCAGCGCGCTCTCGTGCCAGCGATGCAGCGCAAGGTGGGAAATCCAGGACAGGAGCAGGAAGATGATGATGCCAGTCAGCGATATCAGGATCAACGCCGCAAACAGCCGCGGCGCGTTGAGCCGATATCCGGCCTCGATGATCCGTGATGCCAGACCAGACGACTGGCCCGCGGTGCCGGCAACGAATTCGGCGACCACGGCACCGATCAGGGCCAGTCCGCCGGCAATCTTCAATCCCCCCAAAAAGTAGGGCATCGCGGCGGGCAGCCTCAAGTGCCACAGGGTCTGCCAGCGGCTGGCGCCATTCAGTTTGAAATAGTCGATCAGATTGCGGTCAACCGAATTCAGCCCCAGCGTGGTGTTGGACAGGATCGGAAAGAACGCGACGATCCATGCGCAGAGCAGCAGTTTGGTGGTCTGGTCGTCGACATAGATGTTGATCAGCGGGAAGATTGCCACGATCGGGGTAACCTGAAGCACGATGGCAAAGGGAAACAGGCTCATTTCGATAAAGCGGGACTGGGTGAAGAGCACCGACAGTCCGACACCGCCGATGACGGCGAGCGCAAGTGACAGAACGGTTATCCTGAGCGTGACAAGAAGCGACGAGAACAGCAGGCCTGCGTCCTCGATCATGGTGTTCAGGACCACGCCTGGCCGCGGCAGGATGTATTGCGGGATCTCGTTCCAGACGCAAATCCGGTCCCACAGCGCGATCGCTGCAATCATGATGATCAGTGGCAGCAGCCAGCTGCCGGTACGTTCGAGCTTGCGAAGCCGGACGCGACGGGCTTCGTCGGCGTCGATAACAACCGGCTGAATGGTGTCAATGGACGGCATCAGCAGTCTCCATACCCATGGCGCGCGACAGCGTGTCCGATGTGTTGCGGCACAGTTCGGCGTAATGTGCCGAAGTCCGAAACGCGGTATCGCGGGGGTAGGGCGCGTCGATTGTAAGCTGCTCGAACACCCGGCCTGGATGGGCGGCCATCACCGTGATGCGGTTTGAAAGGAATACGCTTTCGAAAACTGAGTGCGTGACAAACAACACGGTAAAACCGCGTTCCTGCCAGAGTTCGAGAATATCGTTGTTGAGCTTGAAACGGGTGATCTCGTCGAGTGCAGCGAAGGGTTCATCCATCAAGAGAATGCGTGGTCGGGTGACCAGGCCTCTGGCGATGGAAACGCGCATTTTCATGCCGCCTGACAGCTCTCTCGGCACGGCATTTTCAAACCCGGTCAGATGCACCCGCTCGAGCACTTCGGCGATCTGCGGTTCAGCGTCGTTGCGGGAGACGCCGCGGAGCCGCAACGGCATCCAGACATTGTCATAGACGCTGGCCCAGGGCAGCAAGGTCGGTTCCTGAAAAACGAAGCCGATGTCGTTTTGTTGCAGCGGTGCACCGCGCCAGTCCACCACGCCGGACGTCGGGGATGACAGTCCGGCAATGATCCTGAGTGCCGTGGATTTTCCGCATCCCGAGGGTCCGAGCAGGCTCATGAAGTCGCCTTCGTTGACCGTCAGATTGACATTCTCCAGCGCGGTGACGCCGGATGCGAAGGTCTTGCCGATGGATTGAAGGATCAGGAAAGGGTTTGTCCGGTCGGGCATGGGTGTCCAGATAATATGCGTGCGAAATCAAGGGACCCGCCCGGAGGTTTTCCCTCCGGGCGGGCAGTTGCCTTACTTCTTCAGGTCGAGGCCAAGTCCTGCGTTGACATAGTCAAGCGTGTAGGAGGCCTTGATGTCGATGCCTTCCTTGGCGACGCCGGATTTGACCATCTTGTCGTAGAAGCTCGCCATCCGCTCGTCGGTCATGGCGCCGATGCCCATGGTTTCGGTGTCGCCGGAATCGACGATGCCGTATTCCTTGAGCTTATCGATCGAAAACGCGATCTGATCATCGGTCATGTCCGGATTGTCTTTCTGGATCAGGGCGTTGGCGGCTGAGTTGTCGCCGTAGAGATAGTTGTACCAGCCCTTTATCGAGCCCTCGACAAAGCACTTCACCACCTCAGGCTTTTCATCGATGGTCGCCTGCATGGTTTCGATGGTGGTCGAGTAGGTGTCAAAACCAAAATCGGCAACCAGGAACAGGTTGGGCTTGAAGCCGCCTTCACGCTCAACAGCGAAGGGCTCGGAAGTGATGTAACCCTGCTGCGCGGACTTCGGGTTGGCGATGAACGGTGCCGGATTAAAGGTGTAAGGCACCCGCTTGGACGCGTCGAAACCGTACTCGGTGATCATGTACTGGTAGTAGCTCTGGAACCCGGCATCACCCAGAATGAACTGCTCTGCGGATTTGAGCTCTTCCCAAGTATCGAGGCCCTGACCGGGATGGGTCATGAGAACCTGCGGCTCCTTCTGGAAGGAAGCTGCAACCACCTTGACAGGAATGTTCTGCTCCACGGCCGAGAAGGCTTCGAGCATGTTGCCGCCCATGTGAAACTCGATCTTGCCAGCCAGCAGCAGCGCGCGGTTGTTCACCTGGGGGCCGCCCTGGGCGATGGTCACGTCAAGGCCGCAGGCTTCATAGGTGCCATCAGCGACGGATTGATAAAAGCCGCCATGCTCGGGCTGAGCCAGCCAGTTTGTGCCAAACGTCACCGATTCAGCGGCGATTGCCTGCGACCCAAGGGCCAGGATGGCCGTCAAAGCGGCCGAAGAACGAAGAAGAAGCGTCATATACACCATCCCTTGGATTTGATCGGGGCTTCGAATCACCCCTTGGATTTTGCCAACCGTTTGATCTTGCAAGTGCCATGCCAGCACTGGCTGGACCGGGCATGCCTCGGAATTTTCGGCGGACGCCCCGCCTGTGTCACTTGAAACTGCATCTTGTGCAGCCACATTGCCCAATAATGCGCCTTCGTTGAGCGATCTTGCCAGATTGAACCATCGCGTGCCGGTTTGGAATAGACGGCGAAAACTTTGTGGGTTTAATGAACCACGATCAATCTTCCCGTCGAGACACATCTGATGAAACATCATACACCAAGTTCCATCCGCGCTCCCTTCGCCCGCTACAGCCACGGGGTGGAAGTTCCGGAGGGACACCGGTTGATGCTGTGTTCAGGACAGTTGTCGATTACGACAGATGACCAGATTCCCGAAAGTTCGGAAGAACAGACAGAGTTGTGTTTTCAGAATGTCGCGGCGGTGCTGGAATCCGCCGGTATGGGGCTCGCCGATATCGTGCGGATCAATGCATTTGTCACCGATCGGGCACATTTGCCAGGCTACATGAAAGTCCGCGACCGGCTTTTTGCGGATCCTGCGCCGGCGTCGACGCTGATGATTGTATCGGGTTTTGCCCGCGAGGCGTTCAAGGTCGAAATCGAAGTCATCGCCGCAACGCTCGACCGAGAAGTAAAGGAATAGGACGATGACACGGAAAATCTGGTGGGGCGATTTTACAACGCAGGAATTCCAGGATCTTGATCCGGACCGCACGATTGCCGTGCTCCCGATCGCCGCGATCGAACAGCACGGGCCACATCTGCCGGTCTCTACCGACAGTACTATCATGCAGGGCATGCTCGAGACCGTGATCGCCCAGACACCCGATGATCTCGATATCCGGATTCTGCCCATTCAATGTGTTGGCAAATCCAATGAGCATCAGCATGCTGCCGGTACCCTGACCATTCCGGCGACCACACTGATTGATCACTGGGTTGAACTGGGCCATTCGATCGCCCGTGCCGGCATCCGCAAGGTGGTGCTGGTCAATTCCCACGGCGGCAATGAGGAAGTCATGGGTATTGTCGCGCGCGAATTGCGCGTCAGGGCGCGGATGCTGGCGGCCAAGACATCGTGGATGCGGTTCGGCCTGCCCGAGGGGCTCTACAGCGAAATCGAGACGTCCTATGGCATTCACGGCGGCGATGTTGAAACGTCGCTGATGCTGCATTTCCGCAAGGACCTGGTCGCGATGGACAAGGCCGAGAACTTTGTCTCGGCCGTCACCCGGGCAGAGAGTGAGTTCGAGCTGCTTCGTCAGACCGGCACCCACGCCTTTGCCTGGATTGCCAGCGACATCAACCCGGCTGGCGCCGTTGGCGAGGCAGCACTGGCGACTGCCGAAAAAGGTCAGGCGACAGCGCAGCATCAGGCCGACGGTTTTTTGAAGCTGATGTCCGAGGTCAGAGCAGCCAAGCTGGATGATTGGCTGGCGTAATCCGCTGCAATCCACTGGACGCTACCGGGCAGACACCGACAGCGGAGTTATGTCTTTGGAATCGTCTTGATGCGGGCGACCATGTCGACGGTTTCGATCTTGAGAAGCTTGGTGAACTTCACATTGAGCGTGAATTCGCCCTGGGATCGGACTTTGCCGCGGACCGGGGAACTGATGCCGGGAATGGTCAGGTTGATCTCTTCGATCCTGCGCGGGAAATGATCCGACGACAGCAATCCGCCGTCCTCACATAAGTTGACAAGCCAGCAGGGCACTGAGATCTGCTCTTCACGATCGCGCTGGCGGACACGCGCAATGACAGGACAGTTTGCATCCCGACGAGGGTAGACCCGTCTGGTTTCCCTGGCCGCTTCGGCGGTCCGGGTGAGCAAGTAATTTCTCGGCTTCATGGATGGTATCCTCACTTAGCCGTAAATAGCCAAGCAGGAACCTTGCGCCATGGGTGCTAATTAAGCGTTGAATAATTTGCTGGGTATTTACGGGTTGCTGTGACGCGAACCGGATTCAAGCCGTTGGAGTGGCTGGAAAGTCATCAGCCTGACCCAGCCTTGTTTGACGTTGCAAAGCGTTTTGGGTCGAAGTCCGGGGTGAGGGTAAGGTGTGCCAATGGCCGCGTTGTGTTGTTGCGGCCATTGGCATTGTACCGATCAGGCGTCGAGGACAGATTCAAAACCCTCGAAATTCGGGTGGCCTGCATACATGCCCTTGTTGTTGCCGGCATTTTTGTGGGCGTTGCGGAAATTTTCCGAATTGGTCCAGTCGACAAAACTGGCGTGCGATTCCCACACGGTATGAGATGCATAAAGGGTCTGTCCGGTGTCCTTGTTCCTGGGACCCTTGAGCAGGTGGAAGGTCTGAAAGCCGGGGACCTGCTTCAGGCTGGAATCGCGATTGCGCCAGACGTCTTCGAATGCGCTCTCATGGCCTTCGTTTATGATGAAACGGTTCATTGCGATAAACATGGTTTGATCTCCTTGGTGTGTTATCGTGATTGTGTTGTTTGATGGCGGGAAGAAAATATTTCGTCGTCTGTATTGTTTCTGCGGATGGTTTGGTCATCTCTTCTCGATCGGCCGTCGGTCTTTCCTGCGTTGATATGATAATACTCGACCAATGCAGCGTCGCAGTGATGTTGTTCGCTCACAGCCTTGTGCAATTGCAGTGGACAGATCTCTCTCACTCGCTGCATCCACTTATCTCCGGAATTCAATTGGAATGACGTAACGTGTCTGCGCACCGGGCGGTGGTTTGGGGAACGGCGAAGCGCGTTTGACATGCGCAACCGCAGCGCTATCGATCCTGGCGTTGCCGGAACTCCTGGCTATCGAAACGCTGACTGCACGGCCGCTGGATGACACATTGAACCTGACCTGGGCTACACCTCTGCCACCGGCATTTCGCTGCCGCGTCCGCGCGATCTTGGAATAGACCTTGCCGGGATAATTCGAGGCCGCGGCATTGCCTGAATTTCTGGCCTTGGACTTTTTCTTGCTCTTGCCGCTGGAGGCAGCCTTGGCGGTCTTCTTGCCATTTTGCGCTCCGGACTTGTTGTTTACCTTGGACTTGGCCTGCTTTTTGCCGGATGTCGCTTTCTTGGGTTTTTCGACCTTTTTGGCTTTTGCGACCTTCTGTTTCGGCTTCGGTACCGGCTTGGGGACAACCTTCGGTTCTTCGACCGGGGTTACCGTTTCAACCGTTTGGACGGGCTCGACCGTCGTTTCCGACGGTTTCGGTTCGACAGGTTCAAGCGCCTGGATGCGAGGCTGGACTGTGGCCAATTCGGGCTTGATCGCTTCCAGCTTCTCAACCGGGGAAGGGGGAATGAGACCTTCAATCCGAGAGGGTTCGATCTTGAATTCAGGCGGAGACACTGCGGCGTAGGAATGCGGTGCAACCGGCTCGGTGGCGTTGGTCTTGACCGGCTCGATTGGCGGTGCGACTGCCGGCTCGGTCGTGGCGGTATCTTCGGCCTCCGCCGGGTCCAGCTTGTCGCCTGCCTTGACGAGATCGGCGAAATTGCTGCCAAGCGTTGCCGACTGTTCGGTATCGCTGCCGGCGATACGGATATCGGCTGTAAGTTTCGGCGCAATTGCCATGGCGCCGACATGCAGCAGGGACGAGGCGAGCACGGCGACTATAGCCGCCAGGCGCAATCTGGATGCGGATGTGATCACTGCGCAAGCCCCTGTTCGGTGACAAGCATGATCTTTTCCGCGCCGAGGCTGCGCAATTCAGTGCCGATATCGATGAGCTTGGTCGCGGCCAGTTCCCGATCGGGAACAAGGCGAATGGACTTGAGGTCGTCGGGATCGGATTCCTGCTTGATGGTGACATAATGCGCCGGCGTGACCAGAGCGCCCCGGTACTTCATCAGGCCGTCAGGCATCACCACCAGCGCGTCAGGCGGCTCACGGTTTTCAAGCTCAGCGGTTGAGACCAGTTTGAGCTCACCCTCGAGCGGGGGCGCGATCTGCGCTGAGACGATGAAGAAGATCAGCATCAGGAACACGATGTTGATGAGGGCGATGGTCGGCTCGGGTTTCGAGCGTTTCGACAATGTCGGTGAAATACGCATCCGTAAGCCTATCGTACGATCTGGACGTTGATATCCGGCAGCTTGCGCAGGACCAGCAGCATGTCGACGAGTCGCTGAGCATTGGCAGTTTCATCGACGGACATGATGATTGCATTGACCTTGACGGTCGTCTGCAAGCGCTCGATTTCCGCTGCAATAGCCGCCTCGCCATACTCAATGCCATTGAGCAGCAGCCGATCCGCCGACAGTTTGAGAAAGGCCGGTACGGAGCTTTGCGCGACGGTGCTTTCGCCACCCGTAGCGCTCAACTCGACGTCTGCGAATTTCGAGAAGGTGGAACTGAGCATGAAAAAGAGCAAAAGCAGAAAAATGACGTCGATCAGCGACGTCACCGAAATCTGACGCCGCTTGTATCCAGAGGATTCAAGCTGCATCGGCGGGTACAGGCCAGACGCCTGCCTTGGGTGCGCGTTCGGTCTCCTCGTCAAAGGCTACCTGGGCCGCGGGATTGAGGATACGTGTTACCGCCGCTTCAATGGCGAGCTGATGCCGCTCGACCCGGCTTTCAAAATAGGTCAGCGCGATGCTGGTCGGCATGGCAACCGCAAGACCGACTGCCGTGGTCAGAAGCGCCACCCAGATGCCCCCCGCCAGAATCGACGGATCAACATTGTTGCCTGACTGCTGCAAGGCCTGAAATGCAGTGATCATGCCGAGCACGGTGCCGAAAAGACCGATCAAGGGTGCAATCTGCGCAATCGTGTCAAGAACGCGGAAACCGCGCTGAAGCTGCTTGATTTGCGCGTTGGCTGCGACGGCCAGAACATCCTCGAGATCTCCGCGCGTGGATGCGTTATCGGCATGCTGGCGCTTGAGCCGAACCGCCAGCGACACGATGTTGTGCAGCCCCTTCTCGGTGCCCAGCTTGAGCGATTTGAACTGCCACAGCTTGAACAGGGCGACCGACACGGCGATGACCGAAAGCAGCAGCAGAAGCACGACTACCGGCCCGCCAATATCAATGAACTGCTGAATTCGGGCTATTGGGTTGTCAAACAGGCTCATCCGACAATCTCCGTTTTGGAGGAGCTCTTGAGATCAAGGTGATCCATGCACTCGGTTCCCTTGAAGGACTGCCCCTTGCACGATGCTGAGCCATTGATCAGGATTCGACCTATATCGCTGCACTGGGTCTCGGGGAGGTCGAACTGTCGCACGCGGGTCTTGCCGACAGGCAGGTCCTTGAAATCGAACAGGGCAAAGCGGTCAACGGTTCCGGCGGTATCGAACAGCACGGTCTCGAACGACATTTCCTCGATCGATGTGCCGGTTTTGTTGGTCGCAACGAAGACCAGGCGACAGGCCTGTTCAAGCTGCTGCGTCGCATTGAGATCGATAGAAAGCGACGGCTGGCTCTGCTCTTGCGCATGCACAGCTGTCGCGGCGATCGAAAGCCCGATAACGAGTGACAGAATTACAGGTTTTGGGCATTCGAGTGCCATTTTTCAGTCTCCTAGAATGTTATCAGCTGAACCGTTTGGTCACTGTGGTCTTGAAGGTGTGTGCTCTGCGGACGTGACTGGACAAAAGGTACCGGCGCTTCGCAACAAATTGATTTTCAACGCCAAACCATGCGTTTGGAGCGCCGTGCGGCAGAGCGGCGGCTTTCCCCGACATGGCTGTTGTAGATTCTGTGATCGCCGTCAAAACGCTTACCTGATCCATAGTTCTTACTGGATGGCTGGCTGGCGTGTCGCTTGCTTGCCGCTTTTCAATGCGTCGGTTGAATTTCACATCAAACTTGACATTTCCACTCACCTTATGCGAGACCCCGATTACTAAATCCAGAGTGTTTTAGTCAAGTTATTTCGCACAGCAATTCACGCCAAGCCAGCTCGTTGCCAGCCAGGCCAACAAATGGATGTTGACCTTGGAAAAAAATCCAGCCGACCACAGTGTGCCCAATCGTGACTTTGAGTTTCCACATGTCGATCGGGTGATTGAATCGCGGGAGCTGTTCGGTGAGAGCAGGGAGGTTGCCATTGAACATGATGGCGCGATCTACCGCTTGAAAATCACCAAACAAGGCAAATTGATACTCAATAAGTGAGCAGGCGCATGAACAGCACAACTTTACCTGATGCGGCAGCGATAAGAGAAGCGCGACGCAATAACCCCAAGATGCGCGAGCGCGACCTGGCTGGTCAGCTCGGGATATCGGAAGGCCAGTTTCTGGATGCCTTTGTCGGCGAATACGTCGAACGAATCGAGCCATCCATCGACGTCTTTTTCACCCTGCTGACCGAGGCAGGCGTTGTGATGGCGCTGTCACGGAATGCCAATGCGGTGCACGAAAAGACGGGCGTGTACGAGAAATATTCGGCTGGCAAACATGCTTCGGTGGTTTTGGGACAAGACATTGACTTGCGGATTTTCCCCAAGCAATGGCAGCATGCCTACCACGTCATCAAACCAATGGACGATGGGTCTGCGCTTAAGAGCTTTCAATTCTTCGATGCGCGCGGGGAGGCCGTTCACAAGGTCTACGCACGCGATGCGACCGATATGGAGAAATGGAACCTTATCCGCGAACGGCTGAAAAAACTTACGCCCGGGCCGGATTTCAAGACCGCCGGGACAGTCGGACACACGGACCAGCCAACACCTGAGGCGATGGTGGCGTTGCGTGATACCTGGGCAACAATGGAAGACACCCATGAGTTCCAGTCCATGTTGCGCAAAAGCAATATTTCCCGCCATGACGCGATTCGTATGGTTGGTGCGGATTACGCTCAACGGCTGTCGCCGGAGGCGGCTGATGTGTTGTTTGAAAAGCTTGCGTCACAAGAGCTCCCGATTATGGCCTTTGTCCGCAATTCCGGCATTTTGCAGATCCATTCCGGTCCCGTGCGCAATATAAAGCAGATGGGCCCTTGGCTTAATGTGCTCGACAGTGGCTTCCACCTTCATCTGCGCAAGGATCACTTTGCCGCAATCTGGCTGGTTCGGAAACCAACCGCCAAGGGCGATATCCACTCGATAGAAATTTTCGACGAAAATGACGATCAAGTCATCCTGATCAATGGCTACCGGCGAGATGGCGATGGTACTGAATCGGTTGCGAAGTGGGATGCGCTTGTCCAGGCCCTGCCGCGGTCCGAAGTGCTGACGGATATGGAGCCAGCACAATGAGACATGTGAAAATGACAAAATCCTGCCGCCTCGAGTGCCGGTTCCTTCTGCAGTCAGTCCTCGCTGCAATGATTGCCTTGCCGCTGGTTTCGTTTCCGGCTCATGCAGAAGGTGCCAGCGCGCAAAGAGTGCTGGCAATCGGCGGTGCAGTAACCGAGATCGTCTATGCACTCGGCCAGCAGGACCGGCTCGTGGGTCGGGATTCGACCTCCAACCATCCCCCGGAAGCTGCCGCGTTGCCAAGTGTTGGTTACATTCGTGCGCTGTCGCCTGAAGGCGTGCTGTCGGTCAAACCCGATCTCATTCTGGCGCGCGAGAACAACGGCCCGCCGGAAGCTGTGGAAGTTCTCAAGAGTACTGGAGTACGCTGGGTCGACGTGCCCGATGACTTCACGCTTGAGGGCATCGACGAGAATATCACCATCATTGCCAAAGAGCTTGGTGTGCCGGACAAGGGCGAGGCATTGAAGAAGAAGGTGGCGGTCGACATTGCAAAGGCCCGCGCCCGGCTGGCGTCCATCGAACGCAAACACAAGGTGATGTTTGTGCTGGCGCTGACCGATGACAAGGTCAACACGGCAGGCACGAATACCGCGGCCAGCAACATTATAGAACTGGCCGGCGGCGACAACGTCATCACCGAGTTTTCCGGCTACAAGCAAATCAGCAATGAAGCGGTTATTGAGGCGGCGCCCGACATCATCGTGATGATGAACGGGCGTGGCGAATCCGCCGATCACGATTCTCCCAACGCATTGCTTGAGGCGCATCCGGCGCTGTCTCAGACACCTGCGGTCAAGAATGGCAACATCATCCGCATGGACGGGCTCTTGCTGCTGGGGTTCGGACCGCGCACGGGTGAGGCGATCTCAAAGCTGGCAGAAGCGTTTTACGGCCATGAGCATTAGTCTGAATGCAGCTGCCGTTCCGCCTGCTGATATGCAGTCGGGTGACCGGACGGTTTTTGCCCGCAGGACAATTGCCTTGTTGACGATTGTTCTGCTGATCACCGCCCTGCTGAGCCTCGCATCGGGTGCCACCGATACGTCGGCAGTCTCCGTCGTCTGGGCCTTGATCTCCGGCCAGGATGACCTGATCAGCGCGGTTGAGCGTGTGGTGATTCTCGATATCCGCATGCCGCGCACCTTGCTCGGCATGATGATCGGTGCATCGCTGGCTGTTTCCGGCGCGACCATGCAGGGCCTGTTTCGCAATCCGCTGGCTGATCCAGGCATAGTCGGGGTATCAGCCGGGGCAGGTCTCGGGGCCGTGTCCTTCATCGTGCTTGGCGGCAGTGTGCTGGCGCCGGTTGCGGCTCTGTTCGGAATTTATCACGTCCCATTCGCGGCATTTCTCGGCGGGCTGGTGTTCACCTTCGCGCTCTACCGGATTTCCACCAGCAATGGCCGGACGTCGGTTGCCACCATGTTGCTGGCCGGCATCGCACTTGGCGCGATGGCGGGTGCTTTTACCGGACTCCTGATCTTCTGGGCCGATGACAATCAGCTGCGGGACCTGACCTTCTGGGGTCTGGGGTCGGTTGCCGGTGCAACCTGGCCGAAGGTTCTCGCGGTAGCCCCGATCATCCTGCCGATCCTGTTCTTCGCACCTTTCATGGCGCGGGGACTGAATGCGATGACGCTGGGCGAAGCGACGGCACAGCATCTGGGCATTCATGTGCAGATCTTCAAACGCGTGGCTATTGTCATGGTCGCGGCGGCCACGGGGGCGTCCGTTGCGGTGTCCGGCGGCATCGGCTTTGTCGGTATCGTGGTGCCGCATCTGTTGCGGCTGTCGATCGGGCCGGATCATCGCTACCTGCTGCCGGCTTGCGCACTGCTGGGAGCCATCATGCTGTTGTTTGCCGACGCCATTGCAAGGCAGATCGTGGCGCCAGCCGAACTTCCAATCGGAATCGTGACAGCAACCGTCGGCGCTCCGTTCTTCTTGTGGATTCTGCTGCGCAGGCGCGGATTGATGGATATCTGACATGCTCACAGCAAAAAACATTCACGTGCGCCTCGGCAAAACCGAGATCCTGCACGGCATCGACATTGCAGCTTCTCAGGATCATTTTACCGTCATCATCGGGCCAAACGGCTCCGGCAAGACCACCTTGCTGCGGGCGCTGACCGGCGAAATTGGTTTTGACGGTGATGTCCACCTGAACGGGGTCAACATTGCCTCTGCGCGTCCGGTGGAGCTCGCCAGCCTGCGCGGTGTTCTGCCGCAAGCGGCCAATCTCTCGTTCCCGTTCACTGTGCACGAGGTGGTCAGGCTGGGGCTGACAACGGGCGTACAGACCGACACAGACGTGCCGGGCCGTATTGGCCAGGCGTTGGCTGCGGTCGACATGGGCGGGTTCGGCGGCAGGCTGTATCAGGAGCTCTCCGGCGGCGAACAACAAAGGGTTCAGCTGGCACGGGTGCTGGCTCAGGTCTGGGAACCGGTGTTCGAGGGCCTGCCACGGTGTCTGTTCCTGGATGAACCGATCTCGAGCCTAGATATCAAGCATCAGCTGCAGATCATGCAGATTGCACGGCGCTATGCCGATGCCGGCGGCGGTGTGGTGGCAATCCTGCACGATCTGAACCTGACAGCGCATTATGCCGACCATGTCGTGTTGATGAGCCAGGGCAGGGTTCACGCCAGTGGTGCGCCAAAAGAGGTGCTCACGCCGGAAAACCTGGAAACCGTCTATGGCTGTCCGATGGCCGTGGGTCAGGTGCCGCCGGGAATGGACTTCTTCGTGTTGCCGCTGATCGATGCGGCGCGTCGGGGCCTGGCATCGCCAAAGCTTGCGGTTTCCAATTAGGCTGAGTTGCAGTCTGGCAATTCCCGGCAGTGAGTGATTGCTCCTGGCGCCAACGCGCGATAGCTTCCGCGCGATTGACAAAAGGACCTCTCATGACCGCTGCGCCTCACCTGTTCAAACCGCTGCCCCTTCGCGGCATCACCACGCGCAACCGGGTGGTGATTTCACCGATGTGCCAGTACTCGGCGCATGAGGGACATATGGATGACTGGCATCTGACCCATCTCGGCCGATTTGCCATCGGCGGCGCAGGGATCGTATTCACCGAAGCCACGGCCGTGCAGAAACAGGGCCGCATCACCCATGGCTGTCCCGGATTGTGGAGCGACAGCCAGATCCCCGGTCATGCCCGGGTGGCGCAGTTCGCGCTCAGGAATGGTGCCATACCGGCCATCCAGCTCGGGCACGCGGGGCGGAAGGGCGGCATGCAGCGGCCCTGGTATGGCAACGGCCCGCTGAACGAAGCGGATTTTGCCCGCGGCGACATGTCATGGACTCCGGTCGGCCCGTCAGCCATGCCGGTGGCGGAGGGATGGCCGGTGCCGCATGAACTGTCGACCGACGATATCGCAGCACTGCTGGATGATTATGAATCTGCGGCAAAGCGTGCGCTTGCCGCCGGTTACAAGATTGCCGAAATTCACGGCGCTCATGGTTATCTGGTGCACAGTTTCCTGTCGCCGTTGTCAAACAAGCGCACCGACAAATATGGCGGAGACCTTGCGGGACGGATGCAGCTGGCGCTGGAGATTGCGGAACGCGTCCGTGCTGTCTGGCCAGATGAGCTGCCGTTGTTTTTCCGCACTTCGGCCGTTGATGGCGTGCCGGAGGGCTGGACGCTGGATGACACAGTGGTGCTGGCCGGCGAACTCAAGCGGCGCGGCGTCGATGTGATGGATTGCTCCTCAAGCGGCATTGCGGGAGCCGCAACAGCAAGCGGCGGTCAGAAGCGGCAGCCCGGCTTTCAGGTCGGCTATGCCGAGCGGGTGCGCAAGGATGTCGGAATGACGACCATGGCCGTCGGGCTGATCACCCACCCTGAGCAGGCCGAAGCCATCCTGAAGGACGGGCAGGCGGATCTGATCGCCATCGGCCGTGAAGCGCTGGTGGATCCCAACTGGGCGCTGCATGCGGCGCGCGAGCTGGGTCACGACGCCCTGTTCGAGACCTGGCCGCAACAGGCCGGCTGGTGGCTTGCCGGTCGCCAGAAAACCTCTGATTTCTACCAGCCAAAAGGCTGAACCACTGAGTTCGCGTTAGGCCACTGCGGTCGACAGCTTTGCCCGATCTGGCTATTGGACAAGCTGAGACGCGCTGGACAGCACACACACGGAGCCTTCCACAATGACGAACAACAGGGTGATGATTGCCGGTGGCGGCATCGGCGGGCTGGCTCTTGCGCTGACCTTGCACCAGATCGGTGTTGATTGCGTGGTTTTCGAGGCCGTGAGCGAGCTCAAGCCACTGGGTGTCGGCATCAATATCCAACCCAATGCCGTGCGCGAGCTGTTCGACCTTGGCTTTACCGCAGAAGACCTTGATAGGATCGGGGTTCCGGCAAAGGAGTGGGCGCTCGTTGGCATGAACGGCCAGGAGATCTACTCCGAGCCGCGCGGGCTGTTGGCGGGCTATGACTGGCCACAATACGCCATGCACCGGGGCGAGTTCCATATGGCGCTGTATCGGCGCTTTGTGGAACTGGCGGGACCGGGTGCGGTCCGGCCAGGTTGCCGCGCCAAGAGCTATGCCGTCAATCCTGATGGCAGCGTGTCCGTAAGGCTCGAAACCAAGGCCGGCGAGATCGAGGAAACTGGCAGCCTGTTGATCGGGGCGGACGGCATTCATTCCGCCATCCGGGCGCAGATGCATCCCGACCAGCCGCCGATCCACTGGGGCGGCGCGGTGATGTGGCGCGGGACCTCGCGGGCAAAACCGGTCCGCACCGGCTCGTCCTTCATCGGGCTCGGCACGCACAAGCACCGGATGGTGATCTATCCGATTTCGGCGCCGGATCCCGAAACAGGGCTGGCGTTGATCAACTGGATCGCGGAAGTTACCTATGACGATCCGTCCGAGCACGAGACCATGGGCTGGTTCCGGCCCGTCGGTATCGATGATTTCATTCATCATTTCGAGGACTGGACCTATGACTGGCTGGACGTGCCGGGTCTGATCCGCGATGCCGATATCGCCTTCGAGAACCCGATGATCGACCGTGACCCGATCCCGACCTGGGTTGACGGGCCGGTGGCGCTGATTGGCGACGCGGCGCATGCGATGTATCCGACCGGCTCGAACGGCGCCAGCCAGGCGATCATGGACGCGCGCATTCTGGGTGCGAAGTTTCTCGCCCATGGCGTCGGCCCCGACGCACTTGCTGCCTTCAATGCCGAATTGTGCGAGCCGATTTCGGCGCTGATCCTGCGCAATCGCGGGGCAGGGCCGTTCGGGTTGCTCAACATGGTCAACGAGCGTTGCGGTGGCGAATTCGACGATATTGAAAGCGTGATTCCCGCTGCGGAACGGGCCGAGTTCATGGGCAAATACAAGGCCGCCGCCGGTTTTGCCCGCGACACGTTGAACGCGGCACCGCCGACAATAGCCCCCCGAGCTCAACATCGCTGAGCGCGAGCATTTTCAGAATTGGGTCGCAGATCGACCACATCCAACAGTCGTATCGGTCATTGTTGCGGCGGCTCAACGAACAGGTGGCGCCGGTTGAACCGGCCCAGGTCAACAAAGCCGGCCTCCAACTGCTCTTTTAGAAGTGGTATGTCGTGGCTGTAAACCGCCACGGCATCCCTGACATCGTTCGTATTCAGAGCCTCGAGACCAGCGATATCCTTTTCATAGCGAACGCGGCCTCGGGAATAAAATTCGGCGGAGTAACTGCGGTCACCCCAGTAAGTGATCGTGATGTCCGGTGACGTCTCAAGTGCTTTAAGCACCAATTCCCGTTCCGACCTTACATTTAACGTGTTGGGGAAGAAAAACGCGACCGTCGTCAGGCACAGGACGACTACCGCAACACCGATCATGGACAGTGACACCCAAAACCGCGTCATCCGGCCTGGTTGTGCGAACACCGTCGACCAGACAGAAACCAGCAAGATGGCGGCGGCAGGAACTCCCGGCAAAACATAGGCGGGAAGAATATTGGCGGCTGGTGTGAACAGGATCAGTGGAGACAAGGACCAGGCCAACAGATAGCTGTGCCAACCGGTTTGATCATTTTGAAAGACCGCCAGAACCTGTTTGCTCCGGAGCGCCAAAGCTGGCGCGAACAGGATCCAGGGCAGGAATGCGATGAATCCGTATACCCAGATCATTCCCTTTGGACGGGCATGAGCTGAGCCGTACAAATCGCCCTGCCAGCCGGTCTCGAGGAACCTCTTGTAGTGTTCTCCGATGATGAAGTAGCTCAGGAAACCCGGCGTTTTCGCTTCGGCCAGAAGATACCATGGCAGTGCAATCAGAGCCGTGATCAGCAATCCCGTGATCCATGGAAGACGAAACAACTGCCGCCAGCGATTTCCGACAACGACCCAGAGGAAAATCGGGATTCCCGTCAGAACGACCGCAACCGGCCCCTTTGCCAGGAGACCGACAGCAAGGCCAGCAAAGAACAGGTAGCCCCATAGGCGGTGAGACGACTTGTCCGACACGCAGGCGTAGAACCCGGCCATGCTCATGGTTGTTCCCAGCACCATTGCCATATCGGTGACGACGAAAGCTGACGCCCCGAAAAACAGCCCTGCCGATGCCATGACGGCTGTTGCCACCAGAGCCTGGTCGCTGCCTCGCACTTTGCGAACCCAGATGTAGCAGAGCAACAGCAGGCCAAGTGATGATATCAAAAAGAAAAACCGCGCGCCAAAGTGGCCAACGCCGAATATCTTCATGCCAAGAGCGGACATCCATGTGTGCAATGGCGGCTTACCCCAAAACGGGACACCGTAGTCGAACTGAGGGGTGATCCAGTCGCCCGTCTCCAACATCTTTCGGGCAATTTCTGCATATCGCGCCTCCGTTGAATCCACGAACGGATACCAGAACATGGCCAGGATGCGCACGATGAGCAAGACACAAAGCATCGCGATCAAGGCTTGCCGATCCGAATGTATCAGTGAGAAGTTCGATGTCTTTCGCACGGCATTGTCAGGCTCCAAGCCAGTCGCCTCAGGCTCTATTGCTGCCATTTCAGTCCCATCCCGTTTGCCACATGCCGACGATTCGGACCCTAGAACATCTCGATGTGGCCGAATACATCCTTCCCGGTTAATCTTCGCGTGGCCTGCGGCATATCCGTCAACGCTCACAGGGCAAAGCAGCAGCAACAGCGAGGTCCTGGATGATCAGACAACCGGTCAGGTCCGTACGTCATCGCAATTTCCCGCCTCAAACTGAGGTTGGCTAACTGGGCAATTCGCGAATTTTATCTGACGTCGTCGGAGGTGGGCATTCATATGTGGCTTCGTAATTTGTTGGAGCTAGAACTCGATCGACCTGAACCACATTGCATTCCCGTCCCGTTGCGTTGAGCCATAGTTGTGCGCCGTTGCGAAAAACTTGGACAGGCGTAGAAGTGTCGGCAATGCCGAGAGTTAACCCCCTGGCTGCACCAGCTCCCACAGCAGACCCGGGATCTTGGTTGATAAGCATTTTGCCTTCATTCGGATGGTCAAAAATCCAGAACCCTATGGGAAGGCTAGGATCACGAAAAGTAACGTGTTTCACATCGTTATAGGTCATGGATTTGTTGATGCCTGCACACCCGCAAAGGCTAACGCTGACCAAACAGACGATCCCTATTCTGCTTTCCATTTGCTCCCCCATGTCTCAACCATGCCGCGTCAATCGGCCGAGTGTGACACGAAGAAGCTACAAATCAAGCGAGTATGCAATGCTCAGTACTCATAAGTACCCAGATGATTTTCATCGAGCAAAAAGTAAGCCGCGGGCCATAATATGTTGATTTGTTTTGTTTGTTTGGTGAGAGCGCAGGGGTTCGAACCCTGGACCTACTGATTAAAAGTCAGTTGCTCTACCAGCTGAGCTACGCTCTCTCACACACCGGGCGGGACGCTTGTGGCGTCGGCCCGAATGGCGCGGAACATAGGCAGGCATCTGTCCATGGTCAACCGCAAAAACAGATGCATCAAGCTGTTTTTTCAATGCACTTCGCCTTGGTGCTTGAGGCATTGTTCCAAACCCCGATTCGCAAGCACAGCCGGGGCTGTAGCGGACCGGTTCCGATCCGCCTGCGGGTGCCCGCGCAAATCACGCCGTGCGCTCCAAAACGTGACTGGCGAAGTGTCAGGCTGGCGGTTAGATAGACGTTCATGGCCGCAACGGCCTGTTCGTCTCCATCGCACTCGCGCGACAAAGGAAACCTGACTTCGTGATGATTGCCGACATACCGCTGCTCACCGTCATACTGGCGGGTGCGCTGTCTTTTCTTTCTCCTTGCGTGCTGCCGCTGGTGCCACCCTACCTGTGTTACATGGCCGGCGTTTCGGTCGAGGATTTTCGCGGCAGCGGGGCTGAAGCGCGGGCGCGGGACACCCGGCGGGCGGTGTTTTTCGCCTCGGTCTTCTTCACGCTGGGCTTTGCCACCGTGTTTGTCGCGCTCGGTGCCGGCGCTTCGAGCATCGGGGCTGCTTTGCGGCAGCACATGGACCTGCTCGCCAAGCTTGGCGGCATCGTCATCATCCTGATGGGCTTGCATTTTCTCGGCGTGTTCCGCATCGGGTTGCTGGCCCGCGAAGCGCGGTTTGCCGGCGGCGGCAAGCCGGCAACGTTGTCGGGGGCCTATCTGATGGGTCTGGCGTTCGCTTTCGGCTGGACGCCATGCATTGGTCCGGTGCTGGGCGCGGTGCTCGGGGTTGCGGCAGGACGGGAAACCGTCAGTGCCGGGGCTGCGCTGCTGGCGGCCTATTCACTTGGTCTCGCGGTGCCGTTCTGGATCGCCGCGCTGTTTTCCGAACGCTTCATGCGGTTCTCGCAGAAGTTCCGCAAGCATCTCGGCACGATCGAGAAGGTCACCGGTGCACTCCTGGTGCTGACCGGCATCCTGTTTCTGACCGGCGGCATGGCGACCATGGCCTACTGGCTGCTCGAAACGTTTCCAGCGCTGGGGATGATCGGCTGACCGAACGTTTGCTTGCCGGCAGAAGGAATCAGCGCTTTTTGCGGGGCGCTGTCGCCAGCACGAGGCCCGCCAGCACGGTGAAGATGCCGATGGCGTGATGGGTTTCAAAGGGTTCATCCAGAATCAGCACGGCGAGGCCGACACCATAGGGCGGCAACAGGTACATGAAGACACTTGCCGTGGAGGCTCCGAGCCGGGCGACGCCATACTGGTAGCCGGAGAACGCCAGCAGTGACGAGAACACGACGATGCCGGCAATGCCACCCCAGGCATTTAGGGTCCGCGGCATCATCGCGCCAGCGAGATATTCCCACAGTGCGAAGGGCGCCAGCAACAGCGCGCCCGAGAGCGTGACGATGGCAAACAGCGCCGAAACCGGCAATCCTGCCGTGCGGCGGCCCTTGAGCAGAACCGAATAGCCGGCCCAGGACAAGGCTGCGGCGATAAACATCAGGTCGCCACGGTTGAACGAAGACTGTACCAGATTGGTGAAATCACCTTGCAGGACGATAATTGCCACGCCGAGGAAGCCAACCAGGATCCCGGCGATTTCGCGCCAGCTTGTCGGCCGACCGAAAAACAGACGTTCGAGGATGATGACCATCAGCGGTGAGGTGGTGTAGATCAGCGTGCCATTGGTGGCGGTGGTGAATTGCAGCGCGTAGTAGACGCCTGCGCCGCAGATCCACATGCCGAGGAACCCGAGCAGCAACCAGTGGACCGGATAGGTGGTGACGTAGCTGCGAACACGCGTGCGCGCCAGCCACAAAAACGGCGACAGCAACACAAACGCCGCAGTCCAGCGCAGGAAGGCCAGCGTGAACGGAGCCACCTCCGGAATCGTCGAGCGGCCGAAGATCAGGTTCGACGAGAAGAACAGTGGCGTCAGCAACATGACCACCAGTGGAATGAACCGCGCGAGAGAAGGTTTCGTGTCAGGCGCGGTGTCGGCTGTCGTGGGGGCAGGCATCGGGGCAGTCATGGGGGCTTCCAAATCGCGGCAATGTTTGCTTGAAGAGGTCTGATTGAAGTTCCGGTGCTATAGCGTCGTGGACGGGTAAACAAGCGATTCGACGATGAGGTGATGGAATGGCGCGAACATGTCTGGCGGTCGTGCTTGCGGCGGGCGATGCAACACGGATGAAGTCGTCGAAATCAAAGGTGCTGCATACGGTCGGCAATCTGCCGCTGATCTCGCATGTGACCCGCGCGGCAGCCGCTGCAGGTGTAAGCAAGGTGGCGCTCGTGGTTGGCAGGGATTCCGATCAGGTGACAACAGCCGCCGGCACCGGGCTTGATGTGCCGGTGACGTCAGTGGAGCAGACCGAGCGCAAGGGCACCGGTCACGCCGTGCTGATGGCGCAGGAAATCATCGCGGAAGGCTATGACGATGTGGTGGTGCTGTATGGAGATGCACCGCTGATCGATCCACAAAGCCTCGCGGCTGCCACGTCCGAGCGGCAGAAGGGGGCGGATGTCGTGGTTCTGGGGTTTCGCGCCGCGGACCCGACCGGTTACGGCCGGCTGCTCGAGCGTGATGGCGAACTGGTGGCGATTCGCGAGCACAAGGAAGCCTCGGCCGAAGAGCTGGCGGTTAATTTCTGCAATGGCGGAATCATCACATTTTCGGGTGCCAAGGCAATCAGCCTTCTCGAAGCCATCGGCAATGACAATGCAAAAGGCGAATACTATCTCACCGACATCGTCGAGATTGCCCGCGCAAACGGTCTGAAATGCGTCGCCATCGAAGCACCCGAAGAAGACATGATGGGGTGCAACACCCGGGCCGAACTGGCCCAGATCGAGCAGGTCTGGCAGGCGCGGGCACGGCATGCGGCGATGTTGTCGGGCGTCAGCATGGTCGATCCTTCCAGCGTGTTTTTGTCTTACGACACCAAGCTGGGCAACGACGTCATGATTGAACCCAATGTCTGGTTCGGTCCAGGCGTGCGGGTAGGAACGGGCGCAGTGATCCACGCTTTCAGCCATCTCGAAGGCGCGGATGTCGGAGCCGGTGCAGTCATCGGACCGTTTGCCCGGCTGCGTCCCGGCACGGAACTGGGCGAGAAGGCCAAGGTCGGCAATTTCTGCGAAATCAAGAAGGCCAAGGTCGCTGACGGCGCCAAGATCAATCACCTGAGCTATATCGGCGATGCTGTCGTGGGCGCTGGCGCGAATATCGGGGCAGGAACGATCACATGCAATTATGATGGCCAGAACAAGCACTTGACCGAAATCGGCAGCGGTGCCTTCATCGGTTCAAACTCATCACTGGTGGCGCCGATCAAGATCGGCGAGGGCGCTTATGTCGGATCTGGAAGCGTGGTGACCATGGATGTGCCCGACGATGCGCTGGCGATTGCACGGGCGCGTCAGGAGACCAAGCCGGGGCGGGCGCAACGGTTGAGGGACAAGATCGCGGCGATCAAGGCGTTGAAGAAAAAGGCCGAAACCGCACCGGGCTCATAGGTTCGGTTACGCGGTGTCACGGAAATTGAGCGGGCACACTACGTTGGGGCACTGGTTTAATCCGGCGTTGCTGGGTAAGAGCTGTGCCAACACATTACTCAGGAGAAGCGCATGTGCGGCATAGTCGGGATAGTTGGCAAGGGTGAAGTCGCGCCGTTGCTGGTGGATGCGCTCAAGCGGCTCGAGTATCGCGGTTATGATTCCGCCGGCGTTGCGACAGTGCATGACGGCCGTCTCGACCGCCGCCGGGCGGAAGGCAAGCTCGCCAATCTGGACCACAAGCTCGGGCAAGAGCCGCTGGCCGGGCATGTCGGCATCGGGCACACAAGGTGGGCAACCCATGGGGCGCCGACCGAAAGCAATGCACATCCGCATTTTTGCAATGGTGTCGCCGTTGTTCACAACGGCATCATCGAGAACTTCGCACCACTGCGCGCTGAACTGACCAGCAAGGGCGCCACGTTCCACAGCCAGACCGACACCGAAGTGGTGGCGCAATTGCTGTCAGTGTACCGAAACGAAGGCCTGGCGCCGCGCCAGGCCATGCAGAAAGCACTGGATCGGTTGGAAGGCGCCTATGCGCTTGCAGTGCTGTTCGAGGATCAGCCGGACATGATTCTCGGCGCGCGGTCGGGGCCTCCTCTGGCGGTTGGCCATGGCGAAGGCGAAATGTTCCTCGGCTCCGATGCCATTGCACTGGCGCCGTTTACCGACGAAATTACCTATCTCGACGATGGCGACTGGGTGGTGATCACGCGCGAGACGCTGGAGATCTTTGATCAGTCCGGCACCCCGGTCGAGCGGACGAAACAGAAATCACAAGGTGCCGCCTATGTTGTCGACAAGGGCAATCACCGGCATTTCATGGAAAAGGAAATCTATGAGCAGCCGGAAGTGGTGTCGCATACGCTCAGCCACTACATTGATTTTGCCGAAGGGCGGGTCAAGCTCGACAGTGCGCAGATCGATTTCGCCAATCTCGACCGGCTGGCGATGTCAGCCTGCGGCACAGCCTATTATGCCGGTCTGATCGGCAAGTACTGGTTTGAACGTTTTGCCCGTCTGCCGGTGGAAATCGATGTCGCGTCCGAATTCCGTTACCGCGAGATGCCGCTGCCGGGCAAGATGGCGGCACTGTTCATCTCGCAATCGGGCGAGACCGCCGACACCCTGGCATCACTGCGCTACTGCAAGGACAACCAGCTGACCATAGGTGCTGTGGTCAATGTGCGTGAATCCACCATTGCACGTGAATCCAATGCGGTGTTCCCGACCCTTGCCGGACCGGAAATCGGCGTGGCCTCGACCAAGGCCTTTACCTGTCAGCTTTCGGTTCTTGCCGCACTGGCGATGATTGCCGGACGGGCGCGCGGAACGCTTTCCAAAGACGATGAAACTGCGATGGTGCAGGCGCTGGTCGAGGCTCCACGGCTTTTCAACGAGGTGCTGAATACGATCCAGCCGCAGATCGAGACCCTGTCGCGTGAATTGTCGCGGTTCAAGGATGTGCTTTACCTCGGTCGCGGAACGAGCTTTCCGCTGGCGCTTGAGGGCGCGCTCAAGCTCAAGGAAATCTCCTATATTCACGCCGAAGGTTATGCCGCGGGTGAGCTCAAGCACGGGCCGATTGCGCTGATTGATGAAAACATGCCGGTCATCGTAATCGCCCCGCATGACCGCCATTTCGAGAAAACCGTCTCGAACATGCAGGAAGTGGCCGCGCGCGGCGGACAGATTATCCTGATTACCGACGAGAAGGGGGCCGCGGCAACAACACTCGAGACCATGGCCACAATCGTGGTGCCCGAGGTCAATGAAATTGTTACGCCCATGCTTTACGCGCTGCCGGTTCAGCTGATCGCCTATCACACCGCAGTGTTCATGGGCACAGATGTCGACCAGCCGCGCAATCTGGCCAAATCTGTCACCGTCGAATAGACAAAGCTTCCAGCGAAACTCCTCGAAGTCCTTGTCTTTACACACATGCGCTCCCTATATTGCACGGGAGCGCATGCGGATGTGTTCTGTCTGCCACAATGCAAGGTGAAGAATGAGCGAGAAGCTAAAGCGGCTGGGCGCGGGCCGCCGGTTGAGAAACTACTTTCTGACCGGCCTGATTATCGTGGCGCCATTGGCGATTACCGCTTATCTCACCTGGACCTTCATTGGCTGGGTCGACAGCTGGGTGAAGCCTTATATTCCGCAGATCTACAATCCGGACAATTACCTGCCATTTGCGGTGCCCGGTTTCGGGTTGCTGACAGCGCTGTTCCTGATCACCATGATCGGTTTTCTGACTGCCAATCTGGTTGGCCGTTCGATCATCGGATTCGGAGAATCCCTGCTTGACCGGATGCCCTTGGTGCGCAGCCTTTACAAGGGGCTGAAACAGATTTTCCAGACCGTTCTCGCCGAGCAGAGTGGCTCTTTCAAACAGGCGGCGTTGATCGAGTATCCGCGGTGCGGTCTCTGGTCTATCGTCTTCATTGCCACCGACACCAAGGGGGAGGTGAATGAGCGACTGCCGGAATCTGAATCGATGTCGGTGTTCCTGCCGACCACGCCAAATCCAACCTCCGGATTTCTACTGTTCGTTCCGCGCAAGGATGTCATCATTCTGGATATGAGCGTCGAGGAAGCCGCCAAGATGGTGATCTCGGCCGGTCTGGTCTCCCCCGATTTCCCAAAAAAGCTTCCGGTCCAGCCCAAATCCAAGTCGAAACCAGACCCTGCACCTAATTGAGGGTGTCAGCCGGCTCTGAGAAATCGGATCGCTTCGTCGCGTCGCATCAGGTAGAGCAGCATTTTCAGAGCCTCGCCGCGTGGTGAACTCAGTGCCGGATCGGTGTCCAGCACATTGCGGGCGTCGCTGCGCGCGATCTCCAGAAGATCCGCATGGGCGCTCAGGTTGGCAAGCCGGAAGCCGGGCAGGCCGGACTGCCGTGTGCCGAGAACCTCGCCTTCGCCACGCAGCTTGAGGTCTTCCTCGGAAATTCGAAACCCGTCTTCGCTTTCGCGCAGCACTGCCAGTCGCGCACCGGCAGTTTCGCCCAGGGGCCCGTGATAAAGCAGGATACAGCTTGAGGCGCCCGAGCCACGACCAACCCTGCCACGCAGCTGGTGCAATTGCGCCAGACCGAAGCGTTCCGCATGTTCGATGACCATGATGGTGGCATCGGGAACATCGACGCCGACTTCTATCACTGTCGTTGCCACAAGAAGGCGCGTCTGACCGTCCTTGAAGGCATTCATGGCCTGGTCTTTTTCGTCCGATGTCATCCGTCCGTGGACCAGTGACACCAGCGGCGCGAGGTCCTTGCCAAACGCCTTTGCCAGACTGGCGTGGCGGCTTTCCACCGACATGAGCTCGCTTTGATCGGAATCTTCGACGAGAGGACAGATCCAGTAGGCTTTCTTGCCGTCGAGAAGTGCGCTTTTCAGGCGCTCCACGATCTCGCCAAGCCGTTCGTCGGGTATCGTAACCGTGGCGATCGGCTGGCGGCCGGCCGGCTTTTCGGTGAGTTTCGAGACGTCCATGTCGCCAAAGGCGGCCAGCACCAGCGTGCGCGGGATCGGCGTTGCAGTCATTACCAGCATGTGCGGCGCGGTGCCTTTCGCCGTCAGCCTGAGACGCTGGTGCACACCAAACCGGTGTTGTTCGTCGACCACCGCCAGGGTGAGGTTGTCGTAGACGACCGCATCCTGAAACAGCGCGTGGGTGCCGATCACGATCTGCGCTTCGCCATTGGCAATCCGTTCCAGCAGTTCTGTTCGCTCGCGGCCCTTGGCGCGGGCGGTGAGAACGGCCACTTCGATGCCTGCCGCCTCGGCCATTTTTTGAATCGTGGCGTAATGCTGGCGGGCGAGGATCTCGGTCGGGGCCATCAGCACTGCCTGACCGCCGGCCTCGACGGCATCGGCCATGGCGAGCATTGCAACGGCGGTCTTGCCGGAGCCGACATCGCCCTGAAGCAGCCGCAGCATGCGGTCTGAACCGGCCATATCGGTCAGAACCTCCTCCACAGCGGTGGACTGGCTGCCGGTCAACGAGAAGGGCAGGGAGCCAAGTATGGCATGACGCAGCTTGCCGGCTGCCACGACCGGTTGGCCGGGCAGCTTGCGCAAGGTCTGGCGCACGAGCGCAAGCGACAATTGACCTGCCAGCAGCTCGTCATAGGCCAATCTGCGCCGCGCTGGCGTTTGCGGTTCGATATCGAGCGCGGCTTCGGGATGATGCAGTTCCCGCACGGCGTCGGCAAAAGAAGGAAAGCTGTTTTTGGCGACCAGATGCGGATCCGACCATTCCGGCAGCTCGGGCAGGAGTTCGAGGGCTGAGTCGAGCGAGCGCCGCAATATCTTGGGCGACAGGCCGGCTGTCAGCGGATAGACCGGTTCGATCAGCGGAAAGCTTGCCGCATCGGCTTCCAAGGCTATGTGGTCGGGATGAACCATCGAGGGGCGGCCATTGAACCATTCGACCTTGCCACTGACCAGAACTGTCTCGCCGATCGGCAGGATCTTCTCGAGCCAGGCCTGCTTGGAATGGAAGAAGGTCAGCGCCAGTTCGCCGGTGTCATCATGAACGAAGACCCGGTAAGGCGCGGATCTCCTGCCTGGAGGCGAGGGCTGGTGACGATCAACCCGGACCTTGAGGGTGGCGATGGTGGATTCGGGCGCGTCAGTGATGCCCGAGCGCAGCGCGCGGTCGATAAGACCGTGCGGAGGCAGCAGAAGAAGATCAAGCGCTCGCGTGTCTTCGGGACTATCGCGTCCGGTGACACGCGCCAGCGCTTCGGCCAGCTTGGGGCCTATGCCGGGCAGGCTTTCGACGGTCTTGAACAGCGGGTCGAGTTGGAGAGGTCGCATGAATTCAGATGAACGGCAATTTTGAGCCAAAGGCAAGGCTGACATTTGCCTGATGACAGGATATGGAAACCGTCCAACCAAAAAAGGCTGATCATGACCGGAACAACACGTTCAAGCGCCGACCTCGATCCGCGCCGTCGCCGTATTCTTGTGCGTGCGTGGCGTCGTGGTATCCGGGAAATGGATTTGGTCATCGGCGGGTTTACAGACGCGGAAATCGCCACGCTGAACGATACCGAACTCGACGAGCTCGAATTACTGATGGCCGAGGAAGACGCGGACATCTTCCGCTGGGTTACCGGCGAAGCGGAGACGCCGGAGCGGTTTCAAACAGCATTGTTCGACCGTATGCGCAGCTATGTACCGGATTTCGAACCCTCCGACCCCAATTCCGAAGGGCAGGCATCCAAGCAATGAAACCTGTGATCCCGGCCGCCAAGATCGCCGGAGCCAAGACCCCGATCACCCTTTCCGGTGTACCGCAGGGCATGGAAGCCCTGGCGCTGGCCGAATTGGCGCGCGCAGAAGGCCCGCTGGCGCACATCATTTCCGACGGCCAACGGATGGCCGATCTGGAACAGAACCTTGCGTTCTTCGCGCCGGATATCCCGGTGCTGACCTTGCCGGGCTGGGATTGCCTTCCCTATGACCGGGTCTCGCCCGGTGCCGACATTTCGGCCCGGCGGCTTGAAGCGCTATCGGCGCTGGCGCAGTTTTCGAAAAATCCCCATCCGGCGATCCTGCTCGTCACCGTCAATGCGATGCTGCAGCGGGTACCTGCAAAGTCTGTCGTCTCCGAGCTCGGATTTTCGGCGCGGGCCGGCAATCATTTGAAAATGGAAGACCTGTCGAACCGTCTCGCCAAGAACGGTTTCGAGCGCATCGACACGGTTCGCGAAGTCGGCGAATTTGCCGTGCGCGGCGGCATTCTCGATGTGTTTGTTCCCGGTGCGGACGAGCCGGTGCGGCTGGATTTCTTTGGCGATACGCTTGAAAGTGTGCGTTATTTCGATCCCGCCTCTCAGCGTACCACCAGCAAGGCCGCTGAACTGACGCTCAACGCCATGAGCGAAGTCACGCTGGAACCTGAAACCATCAGCCGGTTTCGCAGCAATTACCTTGCGATGTTCGGGGCTGCAACCCGCGATGACGCGCTTTATGTGGCGATCAGCGAAGGTCGGCGCTATCCCGGCATGGAGCACTGGCTGCCGCTGTTTCACGACGAGATGCAGACGGTGTTCGATTATCTCGACGGGTTCCGTATCAGCAGTGACCACATGCTGCCGGAAGCCGCGAGCGAACGCCGGGCCCAGATTGTGGATCACTATGAAGCGCGCCAGGCTGCCCAGACCATCGAGAAGGGCCGTGGTGTCCAGGCAACACCCTACAAGGCAATCGAACCGGACCTGCTTTACCTTGACGCGCCCGGCCTGGTGGCAATGCTCGAGGCCCTCAATGCCATCCGGCTGACACCGTTTCACGAGCCTGAGAACTCTGCCCGACGCGTGATTGACCTGCCGACCAGAACCGGCCCGCGCTGGGCCGCAGATGCGGAGGCGGACAGGTCGGAAGACGGCAGCCGCGCCAATCTGTTCGAAAAGCTTGTCGCCCATGTCGGGTCAAAGCGCACCGAAGGTCACAAGGTCCTGATCACGGCTTGGACCGAAGGGTCGCTGGATCGTCTGTTGCAGGTGACCGATGAACATGGTCTCAAGCGGGTGGTGCGGATCAACACCCATGCAGAACTCGACAAGCTCAAGCCGGGGGAAGCTGCAGCCGCAGTGCTGGCGATAGAGGGCGGCTACGAGATCGATGACCTCGTCGTCATCGGCGAGCAGGACGTGCTGGGCGACCGGCTGGTGCGGCGCGCCAAGCGCAAGCGCCGCGGTGCCGATTATATCTCGGAAGTGTCGGGGCTGGATGAGGGCAATTACGTCGTCCATGCCGAGCACGGCATCGGGCAATTCATCGGTTTGCGCACCATTGAAGCCGCAGGGGCGCCGCATGCCTGTCTCGAATTGCACTACGCCGGCGACGCAAAACTGTTTCTGCCGGTCGAAAACATCGAACTGCTGACCCGCTACGGCTCAGACAGCGCCGAAGTGCAGCTGGACCGGCTGGGCGGGGTTGCCTGGCAGTCGCGCAAGGCCAAGCTGAAGAAGCGCTTGCTCGACATGGCCGAAGGCCTGATCCGCATCGCCGCCGAACGGCACATGCGCTCGGCACCGACGCTGGCCGCCCCCGAAGGACTGTATGACGAGTTTTCGGCGCGCTTCCCGTATGACGAGACAGAAGACCAAATGGCGGCGATCGAGCGGGTGCGCGACGATCTGGCGGCTGGTCAGCCGATGGACCGGCTGGTCTGCGGCGATGTCGGCTTCGGCAAGACAGAAGTGGCGCTGCGCGCGGCCTTCATCGCCGCCATGAACGGCGTGCAGGTGGCAGTCGTCGTGCCGACCACGCTGCTGGCGCGCCAGCATTTCAAGACCTTTACCGAACGGTTGCGCGGCTATCCGGTCCGTATCGCCCAAGCCTCGCGGCTTGTCGGCGCCAAGGAGCTGGCCTTGACCAAGGCGGAGCTCGCTTCGGGCAAGACCGACATCGTGGTCGGCACCCATGCGCTGCTCGGTTCCTCGATCCAGTTTGCCAATCTGGGTCTGCTGATCATCGACGAAGAGCAGCATTTCGGGGTCAAGCACAAGGAGCGGCTGAAGGATCTCAAGAGCGACGTGCATGTGCTGACGCTGTCTGCGACGCCGATCCCACGCACGCTTCAGCTGGCAATGACAGGCGTACGGGAACTCTCGCTAATCACCACGGCACCGGTCGACCGGATGGCGGTGCGGACGTTCATTTCGCCGTTTGATCCGGTGACCGTGCGCGAAACGCTGATGCGCGAGCACTATCGTGGCGGACAGAGTTTTTATGTCTGCCCTCGGCTGGCGGATCTCGAGGAGGTTGCGGCCTTCCTGCGCGACAGCGTGCCTGAGCTCAAATTTGCCATGGCGCACGGGCAGATGGGCGCGGGTGAGCTCGATGACATCATGAACGCGTTTTATGACGGCCAGTATGACGTGCTCTTGTCTACGACAATCGTGGAATCGGGTCTTGATGTGCCGACCGCCAACACGCTGATCGTGCATCGCGCCGATATGTTCGGCCTGGCCCAGCTTTATCAGCTGCGCGGCCGCGTTGGCCGCTCCAAGATCCGGGCCTTTGCGCTGTTCACGCTGCCGGTCAACAAGTTGCTGACCACGACCGCCGACAAGCGGCTCAAGGTGTTGCAATCGCTTGATACTCTGGGCGCAGGCTTCCAGCTTGCGAGCCACGATCTTGATATTCGCGGTGCCGGTAATCTGCTCGGCGAAGAACAGTCGGGCCACATCAAGGAAGTCGGTTTCGAGCTTTACCAGCACATGCTGGAAGAGGCGGTGGCCGAGGTTCGCGGCGAGGATGAGGTGGTCGACACCGGATGGTCGCCGCAGATCACCGTTGGAACCCCGGTGATGATTCCCGAGGACTACGTACCGGATCTGCATTTGCGTTTGGGGCTTTACCGTCGTTTGGGCGAGATCATTGATGTCAGCGACATCGACGGATTTGGCGCGGAGATGATCGACCGGTTCGGGCCCTTGCCGATCGAGGTTCAGCACCTGCTCAAGATCGTCTTTATCAAGGCCTTGTGCCGCAAGGCCAATGTCGAAAAGCTCGACGCCGGGCCGAAAGGCGTGGTGGTGCAGTTCCGCAACAAGGAATTCCCCAACCCGGCGGGGCTGGTGGGCCACATTTCCAAGCAGGGCAATCTGGCAAAGATCCGTCCGGATCAGAGCGTGGTATTCATCCGCGATCTGCCAACGCCCGAAAAACGCCTCAATGGAGCGGCGGTGGTGATGACTCACCTGGCGGAGCTGGCAGGCAAATCCGGGTGAGGCGCGCGCAGGGGGCCTTCAGACATCCAGAACATCCGCGAAATTCGCCGCTGCAGAGTTTTTCGCATCAGCAAAGGCGCGTTTGATGTTTAAAATTGTTACCGGGCTGTTGTGGCTGATCGTGCTCGCCCGCTTCATCCTGCCGATGCCCTGGCCGTGGGCGGTCAAGGTGGTCCTGGCTCTGGTTCTGCTGATCGCCTCGCAGTATCACTATTTCAGCCGCCTTTCCTCGGGCTCGGTATTTTCGCCCGAGTTTCCAAGGTCGTTGGTGATTGCATTCAACGTGTTGTTTGGCGCGATCCTGCTCCTGGCAGTGTTCTTGCTGGCGATAGATGCGGTCTCCCTTTTTGTCATTGTGTTCACCGGTGAGTTCCCGGACCTGACAGAACTGCGCTACGCAGCGGGACTTGCGGCGCTGGCGCTGTCGTTGTTTGGGGTCAATCGGGCGATTCTTGTCCCGCCACTCAAGGACATTGAGATCGCCATTCCGGGGCTTGATGCCGCGTTCGACGGATACCGGATCGTGCAATTGACCGATCTGCATATCAGCCGGCTGTTTCCTGCTGCCTGGACCCAAGCGATGGTGGCCAAGACCAATACTCTTGAACCCGATCTGATCGTCATCACCGGTGACTTCATCGACGGGAGCCTCGAACACCGGCGTGACGATGTCGAGCCGCTGCGCGGGCTTCGCGCCCATGACGGGATTCTCGCCATTTCCGGAAATCACGAATATTTCTTCGATGCCGAAGGGTTTCTGCAGCACTTCGAAGCTATGGACATGCGGTTGCTCAGCAACAGCCACGCGGTCATAGAGCGCGGTGCTGCCAAGCTTGTGGTGGCGGGTATTCCCGACCGCTCGGCCGGGCGCAACGGTTTTGCTTCCCCGGATCTTGGCCTGGCCCTTACTGATGCGCCTGAGGCCGCGCCAGTGATCCTGCTGGACCATCAGCCGATG
>Ga0209344_10000202_pt1 | contig 123589 bp, 102 predicted proteins | sample Cruoilmetagenom6_FD_187293 | JGI IMG/M metagenome (GOLD analysis project Ga0209344, IMG submission 187293) | Oil polluted marine microbial communities from Coal Oil Point, Santa Barbara, California, USA - Santa Barbara Oil Seep Sample 6 (SPAdes)... | ecosystem: Environmental > Aquatic >... | reverse complement strand
AATAATTATTTTTTGAAACGGCTTTCACAGTATCTAAAACATGCATATCAAAGTATGCAGTATCGTCCGTTGGATCTGTATCAGGGAAATTATTACTATTTGGCTCACTTGTCCAAGCTTTAATTTTATGAATACCAGGTGTAGCACTCCAAGGGTTTTGGAATAGATGTTTTCTAACATCTTTGTACCTCAATTCTGGGTCAAAAACAAGGGATTCTGTTATAACGGGATCGTTATCAATCTGTAAGTTAACCTTCACATCATCTATAGAATCCAAACCATTATCTAATAAGGTAATTTCTATAGGATAATCGATGGCAAAAGGTAAGTTCCCTGCTAATCCTTGTAGGTCAATTTTTGTTACCCCCATTGATAATTTGGGAGGACAGTCCCAATCAAAAGAATTTGAGTTAATGTTTTGGTTTCCACCTAGAGTTCTCCAATAAGAATAACCAAAACCTAAAACTTCAAATTGAATTAAGTTAGAATTACCATCTTTAAGGTTCACTTTTACTTCCTGTCCATCTTTTATACAAACTTCTTTCGTATAAGTAGTAGAAGGTAGTAATGTATCCGTTTTTTCAATCAATCTCCTCTCTGGTGAGGCATTATTAACGAGGACTTCCCATGAACCTTCTCCACCAATAGTAAGGCTAGTTGAATACCTTAATGTCAAATTACATCCATAATAACTTTCGGTGAACTTAAATGCAGTATCATTTCTTGCATCTCCGTCGCCGGCTAAATTAGATACTACTTGTACTTTATAATTCCCATATCTTGGCAACTTTACCCAACCTGTAGATGTAACTCTTACTGAGTCAAAGACCCCTAGATTAGCATTCACTGTCTCATTTATAGAGCTAACTGTATTGTTATTTTCATCTATTACTGATATCACGACTGGAATAGAACTCATGGAAGTTCTACCGTAATTTTCCAATTTAAACTCCACCTTCGCTGAATCAATATCGCAATAAGACAAAGGAGAAAACACACCAGTAACCGCTACATCTAATGGCTGAGGATTGATAATGTTAAAGTTATCTACAGCCGCACCAAAACCAGCAAAATCATTCGTATCTGACATGAATCTAAATCTAAATAGAACTTCATCTAAGTCATCTAAATAGGTAGTTTTAATTCGCGACAATTTGTATCCGCCAGTAGTATCGGCCCAACAAGGTATTCCGTCATAATTAATACTATTATACCAGTTTAAAGTAGCAGGCGGATTATTATCATCTGCGACAAGTCTCCAAGTTGCTCCTCTATCTAAACTGTATTCAAGGTGCACACCATCTAGGTTAGCAATATCTCTTTGCATGTAAAACTGAACAAATGTAGAGTCTGAATTTCTCATATCAATAAATGGAGAAATTAACTGATTATCAGAGCCTGGGCCATACTTCTGCGTTCCATTCACACTCCAAACATAATCAGGTGAAAAGGCTTGTTTTGGCTCACCAAAACCTGTACCGGGTTTCAATCTCTTCCATTTATCTGGCACCCCTACTTGTAAGGGAAAGTTAACCCAATCATCAGCCCTTGAATCCACATCATAATTGTCATAATAAGAAATAGGACGCTTGTTTACCCCATATGATTGAGCAATATTCGTATCATTATTATTGGCAGTATCCATTGCAAGATTTACTATGACTTGTGCAAAAAATATGCTATCAGGTGCTAAAAACGGAGTAGAAAAAGTCAAATCTTGTGTTGCTGCTGGTGGAACATTGAGTCCATTAAAAGTTTCAGTAACTGTTGATTCAAGATTATTAAATCGATCATAAATATTGTAAGTCGCACTAAGCGTCGTAATTGGTAGTACTCCAAAATTCTCTAATCTAAATGATAATTGGTCATTTACTTTTGGAGTAAAAGGAGTTCTATATACTTCAACAACTGCAGCATTATGAATTGGACCATTGTAAATATAGAAGTCGTCGATCGCAATATCGCCAATATCTCCACCTTTTCCTGCCTTAGCTCTCAAACGTATCTGAACTACTCGATCTCTGTAGTTGTAAAAATTGATTTGCTTCAACCTCCAGAAATCACCTTGATTCCCAATAATTGGAGGAGCGACATCATTTACCCAACCTGGTATAGTTTCATCATAAATATCAATATGCAATTCATCAATATTTTGACCATTCATATGATACCAGAATTCAAGTGTCGGGTTTGGAGTTTCAAAAAAGTCCAAACAGGGTGAAACGATATGCGCTTCTTGGCCTACATGACCGGTTGCCTCTAAATACAAGAATTTAATTCCAGATTTACCTCCCTTAGGACCAGTTCCATTGGTTAGTGTAGAATCAACGCCTACCCACCAATCATGAAAATCTCCTTGCAAATTAACCCAGTTGTTATACATTTTACCTGTCTCATCCCTTGGAAATGATTCAAAATCTTCTTTATAGGGAAATTGAAATTCAGGCAATTGTTGACAAGGCTGTGGCAAATCAGGGTAGATAATCATGTATCGCTCTCCCGCTAATGGGAATCGAGTTTTATTAAAACAACCACTTGCATCGGTGTATATTAACGAATACCTAATTGAATCTCCAACATTAGCAGCGGGTATTGTTCCTCGGAAGTTAGCTGCTGAAACATTGACCATTTTTACAGTATCTCGAACGATTAGTACTCTTGGGTTACTATTGTCGTATCTAGCATAAGCCACATAGGTAGAATCCAACAAAAGTCCAGATTGATCAGTCACAGAAGCAATAAAATCAAATGGACCAGTATCATAAACTCTACCGTCTCCGTAGGAACCAGGATAAGAGCTAGGAGCCGACAGATTAACTGCTGGTGGAAACAACTCACAAAATGCACCGGCTACAATTACATTATCAAGAAACCATCCTGCTCTTCCTGAAGGTCCAGCTTGAGAATTTAGCATATCTCTTAGCACAAATCGAATTCTCACATTGGGTTGTCCCCCCGCCAATTCTGAAATATCGAAATTTTCCTTTCTAAACCAAGAGGGTTGAGGATAAGCTACTATATTGGCTTGAGTTGGTGTTCCTCTCCATCCAATTACATCAGAAAATTCCGACCAAGCACTATCTGGTAACATATTCGTCTGACCTTGATAGTTAGTATTCTTCTTTCCCAAATGAATCCAAGTAGCCCCATTATCAATAGATAACTCAACATGAGCCCTATCCCCACCTTCGATTTTAGCTACATGATCAAAACTCAACAACGCTGAAACATATGGAGTTAAATCAATAGGATCTGTTGTTAGATAGAGAATATCTCCGGCAACTACTTGTGCCGAATCACTGCTATATGGAGTGCTTCCTTGTGCTCCCACCCTATTAGTAATAGCCCAACGATTATTATTTAGACCAGAAGCTGACGAAGAAGTCATCTTAATTGTGGGGCCATCAAATCGCTCTTCAAAAACATTCACTGTTGGGGTTTGTCCAAAAGTGTAAAAAGCAATGCTAGAAAGCATTACTGTCAAGGTAAACGTAAAGAATTGTAAACTTCTTCTCATCTTAAAATCGATTAGTTATTTAAAGTTGGGCTAATTTAATTATTGTATCATAATAATACAACTTAAATCTTTTTCAACACTACAAAGCAGCCCTTTTCAGTAGTTGCAAAAACATGACGCAAAAAGCTCATTTGAGGTTGCATCATTTTTTAAACACTTTCAAAATACTACTTTTGTAAAAAACTTAATATAATTTCACATGAATATAAAAGCCAATAACCCAGAATTAACGAGTTGGATTGAAATAAACGAGGGATCGGACTTCCCTATTCAAAACATTCCTTTTGGAATTATCAGTACGGACAAAAAAACGAAAAGAGTCGCTACACGTATTGGTAATAGTGTAATCGACTTACAATGCTTAGCTGAATTGGGTTACTTTGATGGAATAGAAACGGATAATATTTTCAATCAAGATTCGCTCAACTCTTTTATTGAAAAGGGTAAAGCCTACACTCGAATCATTCGTGATCGAATATCTGAAATCTTCACAAAAGGAAATGATGAACTAAGAAAAAAAGAGAATGCATTACTGGAAGTGATTACACCCATAGATAGAGTTCAGACCCATTTGCCTGCAAAAATTGGTGATTATACTGACTTTTATTCAAGCATTGAACACGCAACAAACGTAGGAACAATGTTTAGAGATCCAAACAACGCCCTATTACCGAACTGGAAATATATTCCTGTAGGTTATCATGGACGATCTTCTTCCATTATCAATTCCGGAGTCGCCATTCATCGCCCAAAAGGCCAGCAAAAACCGAATGATGGGGCTCCTACATTTGGTCCATGCAAACGATTGGACTTTGAATTAGAAACAGCATTTATCACATATCCAGGAAAAGAATTAGGTGATCACATTACACCTGATGAAGCAGATAATTTTATTTTTGGAATGGTTTTATTCAATGATTGGAGTGCTAGAGATATCCAAAAGTGGGAATATGTTCCTCTAGGACCGTTCCTTGCCAAGAACTTCGCCTCCTCTATTTCATCATGGGTAGTTACAATGGATGCTTTGGAACCTTTTAGAGTTGAAGGACCTAAACAAGAGCCTGAAGTATTTCCTTACCTTAAATTTAATGGAAACAAAAACATTGACATTAACTTAGAGGTTTTAATCCAACCTGAAGGAAGTGTAGAATCGGTTGTTTCTAAATCAAATTACAAATACATGTATTGGAACATGGAGCAACAATTAGCTCATCATACTATTAATGGATGTAATATAAAAGCCGGTGACATGTACGGTAGTGGTACAATTTCAGGACACACCCCGGATTCTTATGGCTCAATGTTAGAGCTTGCTTGGAATGCAACAAAGCCTTTAAAGTTAGATGATGGTTCTGAGCGCACATTCATTAACGATGGAGACACCGTTATAATGCGAGGATATGCAGAAAAAAATGGAATAAGAGTTGGATTTGGTGAAGTTTCCACCAAAGTATTACCCGCAAAATGAAACAAAATTAAAAGGCTCATTTGATTAAAATGAGCCTTTTTTGTTCTACGTTCTTAGTCTTCATCAATTAATACGAATACCTCTTCATTATCTTTTTTCATGAGGTATTTTTCCCTTGCAAACTTCTCCAATGATTTCGGATTGGTCTGTAATTCTTTTAAATCTTGTGTGACAATTTTTATTTCCTCTTCGTAAAACTCCCGCTCATTGTCCAATTTATTTAACTCAAATTGATACTGCATCTGAGCAATCCAATTGTTTTGGTCAAAAAAGAATAACCAAACGATGAATACAATAAATGTAAAAACGTATTTATTCCTAAAAAAAGGCGGTATTTTATTCCACAATCTATTCATCATTCCAAAATTAGACATACAAAACCAATGTAAATACAAAACGCCTGTTAAAATCTTAACAGGCGTTTGTTAGTGGACTTAATTTGATTTATCCCAAAAACGGGTATCTATAATCTGTTGGTGTTACGAAAGTTTCTTTCATTGTACGAGCAGAAACCCAACGCATTAAATTTTGCATTGCCCCAGCCTTATCGTTAGTTCCAGATTTTCTAGCTCCACCGAATGGCTGCTGACCAACTACAGCCCCAGTTGGTTTATCATTGATATAGAAGTTTCCTGCTGCATTCACTAATCGCTTACACATATGTTCAATTACGATTCTATCTTTCGCAAAAATTGCGCCTGTTAAGGCGTAAGCATTGTCGTCCACCAAATCCAACGTTGCCTCAAAATCATTTTCTTCGTATACAAAAATCGTGATTACTGGACCGAAGATTTCTTCGCACATGGTGGTAAATTTAGGATCCTTTGCTACAATGACTGTTGGTTCGATAAAGTAACCTATAGATTTATCGTATCCTCCTCCAAGGATAATTTCAGCATCTGAAGAATTCTTAGCTCCATCAATATAGTTGGCAATACTATCAAAGGCCTTTTCACTGATTACAGCATTTACAAAATTCGTGAAATCTTCAGGAGAACCCATTTTGAAAGACTTTACATCTATTTCTAAACGTTCTTTAACTGCTGGCCATAGACTTTTTGGAATATAAGCTCTTGAAGCCGCTGAACACTTTTGACCTTGAAATTCGAAAGCTCCTCTAGAAATAGCAGTTGCTATTTGAATAGGATCAGCAGACTCGTGAGCTATGATAAAATCCTTTCCACCAGTCTCTCCAACAATTCTCGGATAACTTTTATACGTTGAGATATTGTTCCCAATTGTTTTCCAAATATTTTCAAAAACAGCGGTAGATCCTGTGAAATGAATACCTGCAAAATCTCTGTGGCTAAAAATTACATCACCTGCCTCTTGCCCACCAACATAAACTAAATTGATAACACCATCTGGCAAACCTGCCTCAATCAAAATTTCCATGATAACCCTCGCTGAATATATCTGAGTATCTGCGGCTTTCCAAACTACTGTATTACCCATCATAGCCGGAGCTGCTGGCAAATTACCTGCAATAGCAGTAAAATTAAATGGAGTCAATGCAAATACAAATCCTTCTAAAGGACGATATTCCAACTTATTCCATACACCAGGACCTGATTCTGGTTGCTCCGTATAGATTTGTCGCATAAATTGAACATTGTATCTAAAGAAGTCAATAATCTCGCATGCCGAATCAATTTCAGCTTGAAAGGCATTCTTAGACTGTGCTAACATGGTCGCTCCATTCAACTTTGCTCTGTATGGACCTGCAATCAATTCCGCTGCCTTTAAAAACACAGAAGCTCTATGCTCCCATGAAGTATTCGCCCATGACTCTTTTGCTGCTAAGGCAGCATCAATAGCCATTTTCACATGAGAACCATCTCCTTTGTGAAAATGTCCCAAATTATGCTGATGATCATATGGCGGATGCATACTTACAGTATTTCCTGTCCTCACCTCTTTACCTCCAATATACATTGGAACATCGACAGGAGTAGCTTTCATTTTGGCTACGGTATCTTGTAATTCTTTTCGCTCTGCAGATCCTGGAGCGTAATTTAATATAGGCTCGTTGGTAGCAATTGGCGTTTTAAAAATAGCGTTTGACATATCTTAAATTTTTAATTCTTATCGTAAATAGAAATGCGAAATTAAGATTTCAAAATGGGGATAACAAGAACTAGAGTTACTGCTTTATTGATAGATTTTTGCGGTGTAGATCCCCATTCGTTTTAAACGATGTTGAATACTTACTTTCAATACTCCTAACCCATAAATAGTACTATTTTTGAAATTGATAGAGGAACCCTCATCGAAATACTTCGTTGGACAAGTAATTTCTGCTATTTCGTAACCTTTCATCAATAACTGAGAAAGCATTTGATTGTCAAAAATAAAATTATCTGAATTTTTAGAGATATCTATTGACTGAATTGCCTCTTTAGTAAAAGCACGATATCCTGTATGATACTCTGATAGCTTTGCTCCTACAAGAAGATTCTGAGTAAATGTTAACACTCGATTTGCAAAATATTTGTAGAAAGGCATACCTCCTTTGAGTGCTCCCGTACCCAGTATTCGAGAACCCAAAACCACTTCATATAATCCACTAGTCAACATTTCGGCCATAGCGGGGATTAATTTTGGCGTATACTGATAGTCGGGATGAACCATAATTACGATATCTGCATTCAGCTTCAATGCGGCTGCATAACACGTTTTTTGATTACCCCCATAACCCCGATTCTTTTCATGTTTGATGACATGTTTTATACCTAGCTCTCTAGCCTTTAAGTATGTATCATCAGAACTATTATCATCAACAAGAATAACTTCATCAACGAGTGGGAATGGAATTTCGGAATAAGTCCGGTCTAGAGTTTTTGAGGCATTATAGGCTGGCATCACCACAACAACCTTCTTATTATTTAACATTGGCAAATTTTGAAACACAAATGTATAAAAATTGTTGTTTTTTGTGTAAGAGGGCATGTCAATTGCTTACATTTAAAGGAATATTCAATCCACTAACACTAAAATTTAACATGAAAAACACAATACTTCTAATATTTTCAATTGCTTCACTAAGTTTAACTGCACAGACCTATTCAATAATACAGTCAACTGCTTATCATGAAGAAAAAAGTCAAACTTCTTTGGAGGTAGAAATAGCACCGGACCCTAAAGCTGCTAGAAAAGCATTTAAGAAATACTTAAAAAAACAGCACGATGTAAAACTAAAACGTAACGGTAATTTTTATGCCGTAAAGCAAAGCAAGGTAACTGCTATTACGGATGTTCAGATTGACTTATTTAGTGCGTTTAAAGAGAATAAGGATGGTGGCACTCAAATGTCTCTATTTGCCCGAAAAGGTTACGATTTATACATTACTCCGTCTTCAGATGGCACCGCTTTCTCAAACATGAGGACGCTTTTTCAAGATTTTCTCAATCAGTATTTAGGCGAATATTATGAAGAAAAGTTAGACGATGCTGTAGGACTGAGTGGAGATCTAAAAAAAGACCAATCAAAGCTTACTGACAAGAATAAAGATCTAATAGATGATATCGAAGAGAATAAAAAAGATATCGAAAAAATGACCAAAGAGAACAAAGAGAAAGCTGAGCAAATCGAAGAGAATAATAAGAAATTAAAAGAACTTGAAAAGAAAATTAGGACTTCGGACTCTAACGTTGATCAATTAAAATCAAAAAAACAAGGCATTAAATAATAGCGAACAATAATCCTTTACTTTAGCTCCTGATAACTTAGGAGCTTTTTTTATGTTTAAAAATAACTATAATTCAATAGCGCACCTTTACGATTCCATTAATAACATTATCTTTTTAAAACAATCGGTAAAAGCACAGGAAGATCTAATCCATTCGCTACCCGATGAAGGCCATTTACTTTTCATCGGAGGAGGAACTGGCACAACTCTACAAAAAATTGAGAACCTTAAGCCACAAATAAACATCACGTATATTGACGCCTCTACGAGAATGGTGGAGTTGTCTAAAAAGAAGTCTACTAATCCCAAGACCGTTTTTATTCTAGGAGGCATAGAAAATATTCCCGATCAACAATACGACATAATTTGCACCTTTTTTTTCCTAGACTTATTTGAACAGCCAGAAATTGAAATGTTATTTAACCAACTTCACTCCCACCTTAAGGTAAATGGAAATTGGCTTTACGCTGACTTTAACGTCTCTAAAAAATGGTGGCAAAAGGGAATTGAATTCATCATGTTTCAATTTTTAAAATTTACTACCCAAATCACCTCTTCCAGGATTGGGGATTATTCATTTCTGTTTGAAAAAAATGGATACCTCTTATTGACCAAGCATTATTACTACGGTGAGTTCATTGCGAATGCTGTATATAAAAAAAGGGAATATTGAATTAATCAACATCCCCTTTCTATCATTTAGTCAACATTATATTATTCTACGCGCTTCCAAGTCTGAGTTCTAAAAAAGAAGGCGATATAACCTCTAACTTGCAAGTCTCCATCTTCTAGCCATAATTTACAGTCGTAAACAGTTCCCTTTTTAGGATCTAGTATTTCACCATCATCCCATTCTTTATCATCTTCATCGTATTCCATTCCGGTAATAATGGTCATACCAATGATTTTTTTATCCTTTCTATAGTCTTCACACTTATCACAAATTGGATCCTGATCTTCTCCCGGCTCACGGAATAACTTAACAATTTTACCATAGGCTTTACCATCCTTTTTGTAAATTTCTACAATAGACTTTGGTTTCCCAGTCTCATCGTCGATGGTTTTCCATTTACCAAAAATATCACCTTGAGCATATGCTGAGACAGCAAAAATTGAGGCGAAAAAAGTGAGCATAATTAATTTAATCTTCATTTTTTTTCTTTTAAGTTTAGCTAAAAATACTATTTCTTTTGAATTATTTCACGCTTGCTATAGGTGCTAAACGAGAATTTTTACTTTTGCTAAACAAATCTGGAGCCATTTTTACAGATTCAAAATAGCTCAATGTTGCTGTTCCTAACAATTTACTAATCTCTCCAGCTTCATTCCACGTCCATAAATTCCATGTGGTTGCAATTGGAATTCCATTAAAGTCTACAAAATTCTCATACGTCAAACAGTGTGGATCTGCATTTGCTTTTTCCAAATCCTTACCATACGTAACAATATAGGCCATGGCTGCAAGATAATTCGTTGATGGGTCTTTATAAAGTATATACCAGTCATCTGGAGTATCTCCCACGTTAGCTTCAAAAGTCAATCTAGCTGCTTCAAAATCCACACCATCTAGCTGTCGGTTTCCTTGTTTTTCAATATTCGTTCCTGGATCGGACAACTTATAGGCTGCAGTCAGAAAATATGGCCATGTCAGCACATCAAACCTCGCTCTTTGATAAGAAGAAGTATCGGGACTGATGTAGGCATTCTGTCCATCAAAGACCATAACCGTCCCATCTTCAGACTCCATTCTAGTCTTACCTCCATCTGGTGTAGTATACATTACTCCTCGAAATCTAACTTTTCCGCCAAAGACCAACTCAATATTCGTTTTAAAAACCTCTTGAGTGTACCATTTTTCGGCATTATGAGCTTTCTCAATGGAGTAGAAGAAGGCGGACGTATCTTTTAGTTCCTTTATATTTGTTGACCCTTCTTGATCAATTGATTCGGTAGACTTAGATTGACAACCAGCTAAACCTATACTCACTATTGCTGCAATAAGTATCTTTTTCATTTTTATTTTTTTTGAGATGGGCACAAACAAAAAGAACGCGATATATCGCGCTCTAAGTTGTTGATTTTTTAAATTACATATTCCTTCTATACTGTCCACCTACATTGAACAAAGAGTTAGTGATTTGTCCTAAAGAACAATATTTTGTTACTTCCATTAACTCTTCAAATAAGTTCTCGTTGGCAATGGCTTTTTCCTGTAGTTCACGTAGCAACTTCTCTGAGCGATCTGCGTTTTTCTTTTGCAGCGCTTCTACCATTTCAATTTGATACTCCTTCTCTTCTTTAGTTGCCCGAATTACTTCTCTTGGCAATACAGTAGGAGACCCTTTAGAGCTTAAGAACGTGTTCACTCCAATAATTGGGAATTCACCCGAATGCTTCAGACCTTCATAATACAAACTTTCTTCTTGAATTTTACTTCTCTGATACATGGTTTCCATAGCTCCAAGAACACCACCTCTCTCGGTAATTCTATCAAACTCTGAAAGAACTGCCTCTTCAACTAAATCAGTTAATTCTTCAATTATAAATGAACCTTGTAATGGATTCTCATTTTTTGCTAACCCCAACTCACGATTAATAATCAACTGTATAGCCATGGCGCGTCTTACACTCTCCTCTGTTGGAGTAGTTATGGCCTCATCGTAGGCATTAGTGTGCAATGAATTACAGTTATCATAAATCGCATAAAGTGCTTGAAGCGTGGTTCTAATATCATTAAAATCAATCTCCTGAGCATGCAAAGAACGACCTGAAGTTTGAATATGGTATTTCAACATTTGCGCTCTTGCATTTGCCCCATATTTATTTTTTAGGGCTTTACTCCATATTCTTCGAGCTACTCGACCAATTACAGCATATTCTGGATCGATTCCATTGGAGAAAAAGAACGATAAATTTGGACCAAATTTATTGATGTCCATTCCACGACTTAAATAATATTCTACGTAGGTAAATCCATTCGCTATAGTAAAGGCTAACTGAGTAATAGGATTTGCTCCAGCTTCGGCAATGTGATATCCCGAAATAGAAACGGAGTAGAAGTTTCGAACATTTTCTCGAATAAAGTATTCTTGAACATCGCCCATTAGTCGCAACGCAAACTCAGTGGAGAAAATACATGTATTCTGTGCTTGATCTTCTTTCAATATATCCGCCTGAACTGTTCCTCTAACCTTCGTAAGAGTCGATTTCTTAATTTCTGCATAAACCTCAGCAGGTAACACCTGATCACCAGTAACCCCTAACAACATCAATCCTAGTCCGTCGTTTCCTTCAGGCAATTCACCTTGGTATTTCGGACGTGCAACACCTTTCTCTTGATAAATTTTCTCAATCTTCGCTTCTACTTCTTTCTCTAATCCATTCTCTTTAATATAGAACTCACATTGTTGATCAATGGCTGCATTCATAAAGAAACCTAACAGCATTGGCGCAGGTCCGTTGATGGTCATAGAAACAGAAGTCATTGGATCTGATAAATTAAAACCTGAATACAACTTCTTAGCGTCATCTAGACAGCAAATAGAAACACCTGCATTTCCAATTTTACCATAAATATCTGGGCGATAAGCTGGGTCATTCCCATAAAGTGTAACCGAATCAAATGCGGTGGATAAACGTTTTGCAGGCATCGAAAGTGAAACATAGTGGAATCGTCGGTTGGTTCTTTCAGGACCACCTTCACCTGCGAACATTCTTGTCGGGTCCTCACCTTCGCGCTTAAATGGAAACAAACCAGCAGTGTATGGAAACTCACCTGGTACATTTTCTTGCAAATTCCATTTTAATATATCTCCCCACGAGCGATACTTTGGCAATGCCACTTTAGGAATCTCCGATTGAGACAATGACGTGGTATGTGTCTTTATTTTTAACTCTTTGTCTCTTACTTTAAAAGTAAAGACCGGTTGTTTGTATTTATTCTTTTTAGCTTCCCATTCTTCTAACAGCAACCAGTTCTTAGGGTCTAGCTCTAATTTTACCGTTTCAAAAGACTCTTGTAGACCTTTCACTAAACGATCTTTATCATCCATGGATGAGTTTTTTATCGTTTCGATAGAATTGTGCAGCCCATAAAGCTGCTCTGCGACGTTAGCTTGCTCCTCTACCCACTTATCATAGCTTCGAATGTTCTCAGAGATTTCTGATAAATAGCGTACTCGACTCGGAGGAATGATAAAAATCTTCTCAGACATCTCATCTGAAATGGCAAGACTAGACTTCAATCCTGCATGAGTTACCTCTTCGACTTTCTCCATCAATGAACGATACAGTTGATTCATACCTGGATCATTGAACTGAGATGCGATTGTTCCAAAAACAGGGATATCTTTATCGTCGGCTTCCCACAATAAATGATTTCTTCTGAATTGCTTCTTCACATCCCTCAGCGCATCCAAAGCACCTCGTTTATCAAACTTATTGATAGCTACTAAGTCAGCAAAGTCCAACATATCTATCTTCTCCAGCTGAGTAGCAGCACCAAATTCAGGAGTCATTACATATAAACTAACATCAGAATGGTCAGTAATTTCAGTATCCGACTGTCCAATTCCTGAAGTTTCTAATATAATCAAGTCGTACTCTGCAGCTTTCAGTATGGAAATGGCTTCAGCTACGTATTTTGACAACGCCAAATTAGACTGACGTGTTGCAAGAGAACGCATATACACACGATCATTCTTGATTGCATTCATTCGGATTCGATCTCCTAACAATGCTCCACCAGTTTTTCTCTTTGACGGGTCAACGGATACAATAGCTATAGTTTTATCTTCAAAATCCAATAAAAACCGGCGCACTAACTCATCCACTAATGAAGATTTACCAGCTCCACCGGTTCCAGTTATCCCCAAAATTGGCGTTTTTACTTTTTCAGCCATTTCGTGCACCTTGTCTAGCACCTCTTTACTCTCTTCAGGGAAGTTTTCTGCCGCTGAAATTAATCGAGCAATTGCAGTTGACTTTTTCGCTTTTAGGAAATCTATCTCGTCGGTAATATCCTTACCTGTAGGATAATCAGAACGCTCCACTAAATCATTAATCATTCCTTGTAATCCTAGAGAGCGACCATCATCTGGGGAATAGATACGCTCAATACCATAATCGTGTAATTCTTGAATTTCTTCTGGAAGAATTACTCCACCTCCACCTCCAAATAATTTAATATGTCCTGCGCCATTTTCTACTAATAAATCACGCATGTATTTGAAATACTCAACATGACCTCCTTGATAAGATGTCATGGCAATTGCATTAGCATCTTCTTGAATGGCAGTATCTACCACTTCTTGCACACTTCTATCATGACCTAAATGAATCACCTCTACGCCAGTAGCTTGAATAATTCTTCGCATCACATTGATGGCAGCATCATGCCCATCGAATAAAGAAGCTGCAGTTACAATTCTGACTTTATTCTTAGGTGTATATGGTTTTGCGTCTATCATTTCTTGAAATTTTTAAGAACACAAATTTACACTTTTCAAGCCTTAGAATAAAAAGAAATTAATAGCTTTGTTTACTATCAGTTAGACTTAGTCTTGATACTTTTCCTAAACCTACATTTTTATGAAAAAAGCATTTTTATTACCTCTTCTAATGCTTTCTACTGTGTTATTGGTAGCTCAAACCATAGATACAGACAGGCCTACACAGGGAGCGAGCGCTATAGTTATACCACAAGAAGGTTTTCAGATTGAGGCAGGGTTAGCAGCTGCGAAGACTACAAATAAAGGAAACGACAATTATGAAGCACTTCAATTTGCAATACCTACAACTACTTTAAGGTATGCATTTGTAAAGAATGTAGAAGTTAGATTAGTTGCCCAGATTAATCGATTTGAAGAAAAAAGTAGCTATCCAAACTTTGGCCTAAGTCAATCATACTCAGAAACTGGCATTAGTGACCTTCAAGTTGGATTTAAATTCCAACTCTTAAATAAAGAAGATCGCCTAATAAAACTCGGTTGGCTAACAAATTTCATAGTCCCAGCAGGTTCTGACGGCTTTAGCTCTGAAAGCTTTGGAATTAACAATAGGCTTTTAATCTCACATAAAATAGATGATTCATTTTCTTTTGGTTACAACTTAGGGCATACTTATTATGAATATGGATACCATGAAGTCTTTATCTCTATAGCGGCAACCTATAAGTTAAAAGAACGATTTGGCTTTTTTATAGAAGAATACGCATTTCTAAGAGAAGGATACGGCAGCCAGTCGATAGATCATAGGACTTATATAAATGGAGGTGTTACTTTCCTAGCAAAGGAAACCCTTCAATTGGACCTTTCGTTCGGAACGAATCTAGATTTAAAAAATGACAACTACTCTACAAACACCCGATTTATTTCAGCAGGAGTAAGCTGGCTAATCCAAAAAAAGCAATAAAAAAGACTTTTCGATTTTGCTCGACCTTAGTCTTCCTTTCTTCGTAAATTTGACGAATCAAAACGAAGAAATATTATGGCTCAATCGCTTATCGCAAAATACAATATACCTGGACCTCGCTATACTTCTTACCCTACCGTTCCGTATTGGGATGAAAAGGGAATTGACTTAGATGCTTGGAAAAAATCTGTAAAACTTTCGTTTGATGAAAGCAATGAAAAAGAAGGCATTAGTCTATATGTGCATTTACCTTTTTGCGAAAGCTTGTGTACTTTCTGTGGTTGCAACAAACGAATCACCAAAAACCACGAAGTTGAAGATCCATATATCACAGCAGTTTTAAAAGAGTGGGATTTATATTTGGAACTTTTAGGAGAAACTCCAATTATTAGCGAAATTCACTTTGGTGGAGGAACTCCTACTTTTTTCAGCCCCGAAAGTTTGAGAAAACTCATTTTAGGACTAACTTCTAAAGGAATTATTCCTGAGAATCATTCTTACAGCTTTGAAGGCCATCCGAACAACACCAAATTGGAGCACTTAAAAGTGATGAACGAATTAGGTTTCAATCGCGCAAGCTACGGTGTTCAAGATTTTGATCCGAAAGTGCAAAAAACGATTAATCGAATTCAACCATTTGAAGTAGTAGAAGAAGTTATTAATAATACTAGAGCTGCCGGATACACATCCACCAGCTTTGATTTGGTTTATGGATTGCCGCACCAAACCAAAGAGAGTATCATTGACACCATCAATAAGGTGAGGGAATTAAAGCCAGATCGCATTGCATATTACAGCTATGCTCATGTGCCGTGGATAAAAGGAAATGGGCAACGTGGATATGACGAAGCCGACCTTCCAAAAGACGATGAAAAAAGAGAATTATACGAGATCGGTTATCAACTGCTATTGGATTCTGGCTATAAAGAAATAGGAATGGATCACTTTGCTTTAGAAACTGACAGCATGTATGTTTCCATGAAAAACAAAGAGTTACACCGAAATTTTATGGGATATTCTGCATCCAAAACTCAATTAATGATTGGGTTAGGCGTTTCATCAATTAGCGACAGTTGGTATGCCTTTGCTCAAAATGTTAAGACAGTTGAAGAATACTACAAAATCATAGAAGAAGGAGAAATTCCAATTTTTAGAGGGCATGAATTAACGGAGGAAGATTTGGTCATTAGAAGACACATTTTGGACATTATGTGTCACTACGAAACTTCATGGGCTGACGAAGAAAGCTACCATGAAATTATTGATGAATGCATTCCAAGATTAACAGAATTGATTGAAGATGGGTTCTTAGAATTAGGAAATAAGAGTTTAAAAGTGACTGAAGCTGGAAAGCCTTTTATCAGAAACATTTGTATGGCATTTGATGTGCGATTGATTCGAAATAAACCACAGACGCAGCTGTTTTCGATGACGATTTAGGGGGAAGAACGCTTCGCTTTTTAGAAGTTAAATGACCGCTGCGCTGCTAAAGGAAAAAGTTAAATCAATTGGTATTCTTCACTTAGCGAACTTTGCGAAATATTCGTCGGCTTTGCGGTTAAACTTTGGTTTTGTTAAGTGCATTTTAGTTGTTCTTAGATGATTTTAGGGTAAACAATAAGATAAAAAATGAAAAGAATAGCAGTTTTAGGAGCAGGAATTAGTGGTTTAAGCGCTGCTAATTTTTTAATTCGAGAAGACATTGAATTGACTTTAATCGAGCAATCCTACCAAGTGGGAGGGTTGATGAATACTGTCACCAAAGATGGCTATCATTTAGAAACCGGACCAAATTCGGTGATGCTTAACAATCCAGAATTTTTAGATCTGCTTAAAGATTTGAATCTGGTAGAATCTATCATTTACCCAGAAGAAGTCGCAGCTAAGAGTCGATTTATACTAATGGGGAAAAAGCCTGTTGCTTTGCCATCAGGACCAGGAAACCTATTTGGAAATAAATTAATTGGGTGGGGAGGTATTGCCACCATTTTAAGAGAACCCTTTCAAAAAGCCAATCGCTATTCAGCCGATGAATCATTGGCTTCATTTTGTAAAAGAAGATTCAGCACTTCCCTTTTAGATAATGCTATTGCACCGTTTGTAACGGGAGTGTATGCCGGTGACCCAGAGAAAATGAGTGCGAAATATTCCATGAAAGCATTGTGGGATGCAGAAAAAAATCACGGTAGTATCATCAAAGGGATGATAAAGTCGATGAAGGAAAAGAAAGCCGACCCAAGACAACAAGAATTGCCCAAGCAAAAAATGATCAGCTTCAAAGATGGTCTTCGTACAATTCCAGAGTTAATTCAAAACAAATTAGGAGGTCGACTAAAGTTGAATTCTTCTGTTACCGCAATTGAGAAAATTGAAAATGCTTATCGCATTTCTTACACTCAAAATGGACTACAACATCAATTGGAAGTTGACCAAATTATAAGCGGTTTACCAGCATACGTTGAAGCTAACTTTTGGAAAGACTCCTACCCTAGATTTAGCGAACAGCTAAACCAAGTTTATTATGCACCTACTGTGGTTATTCATCTTGGATATGATAAAAAGCAAGTAAAAAATCAAGAACCTGGGTTCGGTATTTTAACTAGAGCTAAGGAACAAAAAAGTTTTTTGGGCATCTTGTTTATCAATCGATTTTTCCCACATAATACGCCTAAAAACAAAGACTTATTTGCCATCATAATTGGTGGAGCCCGATCTCCAGAATTGACTCAATTGCCAAAAGATGAATTACTCAAAAAAATAAAAACTGAATTGGCTGAGATAATGGAAATTTCGGGAGAACCAGAATTGGTAAATTATATTAAATGGGAGAAAGGGATACCCCAATATAATATGGGTCACGAAGAACTAGTAAAACAAGAACACTTTTTTTCTTCGGAGAACCCCAATTACCAAATAATAGGAAATTTTATTCACGGTGTTTCTGTTTCCGATTCGATAAAGAAAGGAGTACTAGCAGCCAAATCGATTACTGACTAAAACTTATAAGAAATTGCATTTTTAAGATTGTAGATGGTCTCGGGAACTTCAAAAGCAGGACGAGAATCGTAAACTAAAGTGTATATAACCTTAAGTGACAATTTATTCGTGAGACCAATATTAAAAGTAGTTTCGTTGGAAATACGGTAGTCTTTAAAATTCCACACCTTGGGTTGATAATAAGTGGTGCTACTCAGGTTCATGTTTTTGGTAATATCAAATTTAAATGACAAATAAGCACTCAACCTTACTGTTGCTTCGGAGCCCAGACCCTCCTTCAACTGCTCGTATTCAAACATTGTCAATACTCCAGTATTTATCGCTAATGAGTCCGTATTTAATAAGGTAAATCGTGGGCCTGCGCCTAACAAATACCGCCAATCAATTTTCTGTACACCATTATACTGACTTTGCGTAAATGCTTCCCATCGAAATTTTTCACTTATTATTTTATTATACCTTAAGTGTTGAAACCCTCCATTTACAAAATCTTCACCGTCAGCTTTTACTAAATTAATTTCATTGAAAAACAAAAAGAGATGTTCGTCTTCCCGATAGCGTGCTTGTATTCGATTGCCCAATTGGTAGAGCACTGTAGTATTTTTATTGATATTGAAATTAAAATCAGCTTGTCCGCTTAAACCCATTTCAGGTGCATTCTGTCGTTGATCCTCTATGTTTACAATCTGAGAAAATATGCCGAACGGCAGACAAGAAAATACAAAGACAATTAAATACCTCATCAAACACTAGCCATTTTGGGCTTTGTAATCATGGTATAATTTGTGAACAATACCATCTGCAAGTCCCACTTTCGGAACCAAAATTCCTGAAATTTTGGCCTGTTTCAAAGTATTTAGAAAGAGATCTGCAGCTGGAATTATTACATCTGCTCTATCTGGACGAAGCCCAAGAACTTCTATTCTATCTTCCAAAGAAAAAGACTCGAGATGCTCCTTCAAATGCTTCAGCTTGGCATTCTTTAAAATCTTCATTGGTGGTAGAGAACTCAACTTAAAAAGCTTATTGATGTTTCCCCCTGAACCAATCACTAAATCAGAGTCAAACTTTTTACCAACCATCTTCAGCCAAGTATTCATTTCATCCCAAACACCTTCTTTCACAATATTATCTCTCAATCGAATAGTTCCGATATTAAATGAACGAGCGATTACTTTCTCTCCATCTTTGAATACTGTGTACTCTGTACTACCTCCACCAACATCCATGTAAAGATATGTTTTAGAAGCATCTAAGGCATCCGCGATATGTGTCTGAAAAATAAGCTCTGCTTCAGATTCGCCGTCAATAATGTTCAACTGAACACCAGACTTTTTGAAAATTCTTTTGATTACATCAGGCCCATTTTCAGCATCTCGCATTGCTGATGTGGCACATGCTTTATAAGAAACTACATCGTAAGCTTCCATCAAATTTCGGAAGGCCAACATACTCTTGATTAGTTTTGCTTCTTTCTCTTCCGTAATTCTTTTCAGATTAAAAGAGTCTTCTCCTAAACGAATGGGTATTCTAATCAATGAGGCCTTTTTTATTATTGGTCCACTTTGGGTTTCGTAAACATTACTAAACAATAACCGAATAGCGTTAGAACCAATATCAATAGCCGCAAACCTCAATGTCTCCACCATATTTCAAATTTAATGGATTTAGACGAAAGAGAAAGATTGATGTGGTTAAAAAATAGAGGTAATCTCCTTTAAAAAGATAGATCCTACTTCTTTGCGTCTAACTTTCGCTTAAAATATTCATGAGTGGCTATTTGTGCTCGACATTCTTTATCTGAATTAGTCTTTACATATTCGTTTGACAATTCTTCGTCCCAAATTCTCGCCTTCTTATTGTCTTTTAGCTGAATATTAATAATATCAATTAATTCTTGTTTGATGCTTGAATCAAAAATAGGAACCGTCACTTCTACTCTCCTATCGATATTCCTAGTCATCCAATCAGCTGAGCCAATATAAACTTTGGGCTCTCCTGCATTGTGAAAAATCATTACACGCGCATGTTCCAGCAAGCGATCGACTAGGCTAATCGCATGAATATTCTTACTGTATGATTGCTGAGGAATAACATTACAAATACTTCTAACAATCAGGTTCACCTTGACTCCTGCCTCACTGGCTTCATAAAGCACATTTGCCATATCCTCGTCATTCAAGTTGTTGACCTTAATAGTAATTCCAGATGGCAAACCAGACTTAGCATTATCAATCTCCGCTTTTACTAGCTTGATGAATTGACGACGAGTATTAAACGGACTAACCATCAAATGACGAAACACATGTCTTTTGTAGTTATCTTTAAAGAAAGCGAATACCTTTTTTACCTCATTGGTAATTTTTGTATTGGCTGTTAAGAAAGAGTGGTCACAGTATATTTCCGAAGTTTTCTCGTTAAAGTTACCAGTTCCAATGTGGGCATAATACACATTCTTATTGGCTTCTTTTCTTCTAATCAAGATTATCTTGGTATGCACCTTCAGTCCTGCTATACCAAAGTTGACTTTTATCCCTTCTTCTTGTAATTTATTAGCATAATAAATATTCGATTCCTCATCAAATCTCGCTTGTAATTCAACAATTACAGTGACAGTTTTTCCATTTTTGGCAGCATTAATTAAAGCATTAATTACTTTAGAGTTTTTAGCTACTCGATACAATGTAATTTTTATCGATCGCACTTTCGGATCAATTGCTGCTTCTCTCAACAAATCAATTACATAATTGAAAGATTGATAGGGGTAAGACAATAAAATATCTTTTTCTTTAATGGCTGTAAACAAACTTACATGACTCTCTAAATATTTGTGCTTTACAGCAGGAAGTGGCTTATACCTCAGCCGTTTTGCTCCTATTACGGGGAAGTCTATAAAATCTTTAAAATTGTGATAGCGACCTCCTGCTACAATGTTGTCTTCTTCTTCGATAGCGTTATTCGATAACAAAAAATCCAATAAATCCTGAGGCATTGTTTTATCATAAACAAAACGGACGGTATCACCTCGCTTTCGAGCTTTAATTCCTGATTCTAATTTTTCAATTAAACTAACAGAAACGTTGTCTTCCATATCTAGCTCCTCATCACGAGTAAACTTTATGGTGTAAGCTTCTACATTCTCGTATTCAAAAATGGCATAAATCTCTGCCAAACAATAACGGATGACGTCATCCAACAATATGATATACTTTTTCCCTTCCTCTTCAGGTAGCACATAAAACCGTGAAATGATTTGAGAAGGGATTTCAATAATGGAATACTGAATATCCTTTTTAGAGGAACCTTCACCGTTGTACAATTTCACCGCAAAATAAATTCCTTTTCCGTTTAGAGTTGGAAATGGTCGCTTATCTTCGATCATCAATGGAACCAATGATGGTCGAACGTGATTTCTAAAGTACTTTGTAACTTGAACGCCCTGATCTGAAGTCAATTCTCTTTCGTTAACAATAAAAATCTCTTGTTCTGAAAGTTGCCTTTTTAAATCGGAATACGTTTCTTCAAATTGTAATTGATGTTCTTTATTTATTTTCAGAATTTCTTTCAGGGTTACTTTAGGATCATAACCTAAAATAGGAATGGCCTTTTTCCCATACTCTATCATTCTACTGATAGTCGCTACTCTTACTCGAAAAAACTCGTCTAAGTTATTGGAATAAATCCCTAAAAAACGAATCCGCTCCAACAATGGAACATTCGGATCCATAGCCTCTTGAAGTACTCGTTCATTAAAAGACAACCAGCTTATCTCCCTGTTTTGATATTCCCACTCTTTTCTTGCCATATCACATTATATGAATCTCCAAAGTAAAGCGATTTTTAGATGACTGTAGTTAATTGATTATTAAATTAAGTAAAAAAAACAGTAGCCTTCAACAATTTTTAACAACCTCTAGATGCATAAAAAAAGGAGGGCTGTTTAGCCCTCCTTTCCTATTCTATTATTTCAAATTTGTTATTTCAGGTTGGACAATTGCTCTTCAAGCACCGAAATTCTAGCTTTAGCATCCTCTAGTTTTTTCTTCTCAATTGCAACTACAGCTTCTGGGGCATTATTTACAAAACGTTCATTACTCAGTTTCTTCTCTACCCCTTTCATAAAGCCTTTCGTATACTCTAGTTCTTTCTGAATTTTTTCCTTTTCAGCTTCTACATCAATCGCCCCTGAAACAGGAATAAAGAATTCATTTTTTCCGATTACGATTGACATGGCTTCATCCACTTTATCAGTAACGAACTCCAACTCTTCAATATTACCCAACTTCGTCAATACGGAATCAAACGACTTATTATAGGCATCATTCAATTTTACCTTTAGTTGAATGGCATCTTTATTTGGAATGTTTTTCGATTTTCTAAAGTTTCTTATTGCAGAAACAATCTCTTTGGTGTAATCAAAGTCAGCCAACAACTTTTCATCAGGTGTTCCGATGGTTGGCCACTGTGCTACTATCAAACAATCCTTTTCTTCACGATCAGCAATTAGGTGCCACAATTCCTCTGAAATAAATGGCATAAATGGGTGAATCACTTTAAGGATTCTCTCGAAATTCATTATCGTAGCATCAAAAGTCACTCTATCGATTGGCTGCTGATAGGCCGGCTTAATCATCTCTAAATACCATGAACAGAACTCGTCCCAAACTAATTTATAAGTCGACATTAATGCATCAGACATTCGGAATTTCCCGTAATGATCTTCAATCGTTATTAATGTCTCATTCAATTTATGGTCGAACCACTCAATGGCTTTTTTAGAGCTTTCCGGTTGATCTATATCTGCTACTTCCCATCCTTTTACCAATCGGAAAGCATTCCAAATCTTATTGCTAAAGTTTCTTCCTTGCTCACATGAGCTTTCGTCAAACAATAAATCGTTTCCTGCAGGCGAACTGAACAACATCCCAATACGAACACCGTCGGCACTGTACTTTTCAATCAGTTCTATCGGGTCAGGCGAATTACCTAATGACTTAGACATTTTTCGTCCTTGTTTATCGCGAACAATACCTGTGTAGTATACATTCTTAAACGGTGGCAAATCCTTGTATTCGTAACCCGCCATAATCATTCGTGCTACCCAAAAGAACATAATCTCCGGAGCAGTTACTAAATCATTAGTCGGATAATAATAGTTAATGTCTTTGTTGTTGGGATCTTTAAATCCATCAAAAACAGAAATAGGCCACAACCATGAAGAAAACCACGTATCTAAGCAATCTTCATCTTGTCTTAAATCTGAAACTGTTAAAGTAAAATTTCCAGACTTCTCTTTTGCTAGCTCCAATGCTAACTCAGCAGTTGCAGCAACCACATAATCATTGGCTCCATTACCAAAGTAAAAAGCAGGAATTTGATGCCCCCACCATAACTGACGAGAAACACACCAATCTTTGATGTTCTCCATCCAGTGTTTGTAGGTGTTCTTCGTATTTGCAGGGTAAAATTTAATAGTATCGTCCATTACTTTATCCAAAGCAGGCGCAGCCATTTCTTTCATCTTGCAAAACCACTGCATCGACAATTTTGGTTCGATAGCCGCATTGGTTCTTTCCGAAAAACCTACTTTATTTTGGATGTCTTCTTCCTTAATTAAGGCCCCTTTTCCTTTTAAATCTTTGGCGATTTGTTTTCTTACTTCAAATCGATCTTGACCAACATATAATTGCGCCGCTTCATTCAATGTACCATCATCATTTAAAATGTCGATGCTCTCTAAATTGTGGCGAATTCCTAATTCATAATCATTGATGTCATGAGCAGGAGTTACCTTCAGACATCCTGTCCCAAATTCTACATCTACATATTCGTCTTGAATAATCGGAATCACTCTTCCTATTAAAGGGACGATTGCTTTCTTTCCTTTTAGGTGAGTATATCGCTCATCCGTTGGATTTACACAAATTGCAGTATCACCCAAAATAGTTTCCGGGCGAGTGGTTGCTATCGTCAATTTCTCATCACTACCTTCAACTTGATACTGAATGTGGTAAAACTTAGAATTGACTTCTTTGTGAACTACTTCTTCATCAGAAAGAGCCGTTTGAGCCGAAGGATCCCAGTTGATCATTCGAACTCCACGGTAAATTAATCCTTTATTGAACAAATCAATAAATACTTCTTGAACCGCAGCAGACAAATCTTCTTCCATCGTGAATCGGGTTCGTTCCCAATCACAAGAAGCGCCTAATCGCTTAAGCTGGCTCAAAATAGTACCACCGTATTCTTCCGTCCATTCCCAAGCGTGTTTTAAAAACTCTTCTCTGGTAAGGTCAGATTTATTGATTCCTTGTTTCTTTAATTTATCAACTACCTTAGCTTCTGTAGCAATGGAAGCGTGATCGGTTCCGGGAACCCAACATGCATTTTTACCCAACATACGCGCTCTTCTGACCAATACATCTTGAATTGTATTGTTCAACATATGCCCCATGTGTAATACACCGGTAACATTTGGAGGAGGAATTACGATGGTATACGCTTCTCTCTCATCTGGTTCAGAGTGAAAGAAATTTTTTTCCATCCAGTAGCTGTACCACTTCTTCTCCGATTCTATTGCGTTGTATGCTTTTGAAATTTCCATTAATGCGGTATTCTTGAGATTAAAAATTGATTTGCAAATTTATCAATTCCAGTTGTGCTATTCTAACGAATTATTTAATTGTGTGATTGATTAATCTATTCACCTTAATTGATGTATTTTTCATTCTTTTAATCAAGATAATAATATCACCACTTCAGGGTTTTCTATGCATTTCCTTTATTTATTTCTATAATCCTATTACTCCTTCTATGTTGGATACGTTAGTGAAATAGTGTTTTTGGGTTTTATCGTGAGAAAAGTAGAATGCTTAAAATTCATTTTAAGCGTTTGGTTATTCTTTTGACTTAAAACTATGTAGGATTATATATCAGCGAAACATATGAATTAACCGAATCTCTTGAACAATCGACACTAACTACTGTCCTTTCGTAATCTGTATGTAAAAATTGAATTGTAAAATCAATCTCACCTTCTAAAATATATAGCGGTATCATTACTTTCTGAGTTACAAAATCTAACTCATTGTCTTTGGAATAAATTAGAACTTCAAAATCGGAATCTAACAACCAATCTTTAATATTCACTTTATTTAGTGAAAACGAAGCTTGAGCCCAATTATCTGTCAATGGAATTCTTCTTTTTTCAATTTTCACATTTTCAATTCCCCAAGGATAATCACAATCTTGGACGTGCATATACAATGAAAGTCTATTATTGAAAAAGAAAATATGAAGAAGCATAAACACTAATAAAACGGATAACACTTTGTATATTAAACCCTTCCTATTAAAACCCAAAACCATTTATCTTTTTTTTGAATTCATAAATCAAAATAAACATGTGGTGCTATTTCTTTTTCAATGATTAAACTGGAAGTAAGCAAGTATATTGTTTGAAAAGATTTAGAGACTCAATGATATTTAATATTGATTGATTCACTTATTGACTGATTAAATTAGTAACTGATTCAACAATTCAAAAAAAGTCTAACTTCTAATCTCTAACAGCGAAGCGGTCTAATATCTCTTCAAAATGTTAAAGAACTGTTAACGCATTTTTTCCAAAAGCATTTTATCTCTAAATTTGAGACAATCTTAAAAAACAAGAGTCATGAAAAAAAGCATCTTACTATTTGGAATACTAATCAGCTCTATTTTTGCCGTGAATGCACAGAGTTCAACTGCAAAGCAATCTGGAGACGGTCCTGAAATTACTTTCGATACAGAAGTTATCGATTACGGTACTATCGATCGATATGCTGACGGTGTTAGAGAGTTTACATTTACAAACACTGGTAACCAGCCATTAATTATATCTAACTCAAGAGGTTCTTGTGGTTGTACAGTTCCATCTTGGCCAAAAGAGCCTATCAAACCAGGAGAAAAAGCATCAATAAAAGTAAAGTATGCGACCGATAGAGTTGGACCTATCAACAAATCAGTTACCGTTACTTCTAACGCAACTAATCCAACTACGGTCTTAAGAATAAAAGGAACCGTAAAGGATGTACAAACAACTCCAGAAAAATCAGCACCAGCTGGTCCAGTAGAGAACTAATATAAACTAAGTTACTGCGAATAACTTAATTTTTTCGAAAGCGTTTTGGCTAAGCCAAGACGCTTTTTTTTTGCCTATATTTTTCATTTCGATTTAATAGAAATAATGTTGAGTTTTGCACTTGAACATTAAAGAAAATAATATGCCTCAAATATCTAATAGAGGGCAACAAATGCCTGAATCGCCGATTAGAAAATTGGTTCCATTTGCTGAAAAAGCAAGAGCTCAAGGAAAAACTATATTCCAATTAAACATTGGACAGCCTGACATTGCTACGCCTGAAGTAGCATTAAAAGCTGTACATAATTATGAGCCAAAAGTGATAGAATACAGCCATTCTGCAGGTTTTGAAAGCTATAGACGTGGATTGGCCGGTTATTACGATAACATTAGTAAAGGAATTTCCTACGAGGATATCATCATTACCACTGGGGGATCAGAAGCGCTAATTTTTGGTTTTATGAGTTGTCTAAATCCAGGTGATGAAGTAATTATTCCTGAGCCGTTTTACGCGAATTACAATGGATTTTCAACCACCGCAGGAATCACTGTAAAACCAATCGCTTCTTCTATTGAAAGTGGATTTGCATTGCCTCCGATTGAAGAGTTTGAGAAAAACATTACTTCAAAAACCAAGGCTATTCTAATCTGCAACCCAGGCAACCCAACTGGTTATTTGTATTCAAAAGAAGAGTTAGAGGCATTGAGAGACATTGTAAAAAAACACGATTTGTTCTTATTTGCTGATGAAGTTTACCGTGAGTTTTGCTACGACAACAATGTTCATCATTCGGTTTTGAATTTAGAAGGAATTGAACAAAATGTAGTGGTTGTTGATTCTGTATCGAAGCGTTACAGTATGTGTGGCGTAAGAATAGGAGCTATGATCAGCCGAAATAAAGAATTAATGGCCACTGCTATGAAATTTGCGCAAGCAAGATTAAGTCCTCCCTCATTAGGTCAAGTAGCTTCTGAAGCAGCATTGAAAACTCCTCAAAGCTATTTTGACGGGGTAATTAAAGAATATGTTCATAGAAGAGATGTATTAGTGGATGGTTTAAATGCCATTGATGGTGTATTTTGCCCAAAACCAGGTGGTGCTTTTTATGCTGTGGCTCAGCTTCCTGTTGAAGATGCAGGACATTTCTGCCAATGGATGTTGGATTCATTTGATTACAACGGAGAAACTGTGATGATGGCTCCTGCAAGTGGATTTTATTCAACTCCCGGTAGTGGAAAAAATGAAGTTCGTTTAGCCTACGTTTTAGAAATTGAAAAACTAAAGAAAGCAGTTGTATGCCTCGAAAAAGGATTAGAGGCTTATAAAAATAGGTAGTGTAAATTTTATATCATTGACTACAAAGTCACTTATTATTCACTAGTTGAATAGCAAGTGACTTTTTTCATTTGATTCTTTTGCAACTATTATGAATAATATATCGTCATCTATGAAATTCCATTTCCTAAACTATTCTAAAATGATGATGTTTGAGTCACTTTCTGTTTTCAAATTCAAACTGAATTGTTTAACTGAAAAATTGAATGACTGCCTTTTTACGATATCAGCGCAGTCATTCTTTTTTTTTGCAAAAAACAACCATTCTCTACCTTTCATCGTCTTGGAGGCATGAGACTTTTAATCATAATAATTTTCCTACTTCCGATCTCTAGCTTTTCTCAAGATCTATACCTCAAGCAGTTTGACAATCCAACGAACACAACTATCGATCAAACTCAAATGGCACCTTTAAGTGACGGCACCTTAATCATCGCGGCCAATAAAAGCAATGCCCAGAATAAAAGAAGCCTCTTTATCACTCAACACAATTCTTGTGGAGATGTCTTATGGTCGAAACTAATCGAACATCAAACCAACATGCGACTTGTTGATATGCAAGTTGACCATGAAGATAATACTATCCTGGCTGGATTCTTTGATGAAAATAGCTTTCGAGAACCTTATGTAGTAAGCATAGATAAAAATGGAAGTATTAATTTTTTTAAAAAATACATTACAAACACTGCCAATTTGAGCAGCCTCACCTATTCCTTGGATATTTCCACTACTAATGAAATTTTCGTCTACATAAATTATGATATTACTACAGCAGGGCCTGCAAGTAGGCCTTCTATTCTAAAATTAAAGTCAGATGGAACCATTGATTGGTACAAGCTCTATGATTTTCATTCTTGGCAATATGGTTTCATGATGGCAACAAATGATGGAGGTGCATTATTCACTATGTCTAAAACATTTGTAAAAATAGATAGCCTTGGCAATGTAGAATGGATGAACGAATTTAACGGCAGATTCAATCCGATGAAGGGAATCGAAACAGATTATGGCTATGCTTTTTCTTCCTTCGACCACTCCTCAGCTATTCCTATCAATTTTTTAATGTTAAATAAAGACGGATCCGTTCGTTGGAACATCTCCAACCTCAATACTTTTATTGTAAGAAATTCGACATTACTAAGTAATGGCAACCTAGTCTATCTAGGAATGGATGGAAGTACAGGAGTTAACACTATTTTAGAGTTGAATGCATTTGATGGTACTGCTCTTAAATTTAAAGAATTACTACCCAATTTTTCTAATATCACCCTTTCAGACTTATTCGAAGATAAAAAAGGCAATTTGTATGCAAGTGGTATCACTACCACTCAATTGACTCCCAAAGTTTCTTTAGTTAAGTTAAATGACACTTTATCATTAGTGAATTGTGAAGGATTAAATTATACCGCCAATTATACGATAGATACCTTAAATAACAACCCACTTACATTGCCAAATCTGATTAACAACACAGTCATTAGAAGCTCAAACGAAACATATTCCACGACAAATCAAATTATTACAACATCTACACTTTGTAACTATACAAAAAATCGGGGAAATATTGAATTAGGGAAAGATACTTTACTTTGTGGCTCTGAAACCATTGAACTTGGAGATCCAAATTCAAAATTTGATGCTTATTCATGGTCAAATGGAGCGACTTCAAAAACAATTACAGTCAATCAACCGGGGCAATACATTTTATCTGTTCTTGCTGCGTGCGATACATTAAGAGATACCATAACCATTAGCTACCAACAGCCTCTTTTAATCGACCTCGGAAAAGATACTTCCATCTGTAACGGAGATTCTGTTTTGCTTCAAAGTAATACGGTATTGCCTAATTATACTTGGTCGAATGGTTCTACAACCTCAACAATAAAAGTAGGTCAAACCGGAACCTACTGGTTAGAATCCACTGACTTTTGTGGCAGTGTTAGAGATTCTATAGAAATTACTGAAATTCCCCCACTATCGCCACTTTCACTTGGAGAGGACACTACTCTCTGCCCTAATGAATCGCTGGAGTTAACTGCAGGAGTTTATCCGAATTATTTGTGGTCTACCAATGAAACAACATCGACTATAACCGCACAAGATACCGGAACTTATTGGGTTGAGGTTACTAATGGTTGTGATACATTAAGAGATAGCATCTTTGTAGAAATTCATCCAAGTATAGAACCTTCTTTTGAATGGACTCCAACAATTATTCAAACAAGAGATTCTGTTCAATTTATTAATAGTTCTAGAAATTCGTTCTTCCCGAAATGGAAAATTGAAAATAATGAAATTCATAATCAAGACAGTATTATTTATCAATTTAATTCGCCAGGGTTCTATCCTATATTGCTAGAAATAAAATCCGTAGAAGGATGCCAATTTGAATTTCAAAAAACGATCGAAGTTTTGCCATCGGATTATACTATACCCAACATATTTACTCCTAATGGTGATGGTATTAATGACTGTTTTGAACCAGTAGGAAACGACATTGTCAGCTATGAATTTTCGATCATAAATAGATGGGGCGTTGTAATTTTTGAAGGAAGAGATGTTTGTTGGGATGGAAGAAACAAAAGTGGTGAAAACGCCACGGACGGTACTTACTTTTATCAATTATCCATTTATTTTATCGATGGTAAGAGAAGGGATGAAAAAGGAACTTTGCAGTTGTTGAGGGATTAGAATTTGCTTTGCCGCAGGGTTAGAAACCACTGCGGAGCACATTCTGCTTTAGAACATCCTGAGGAGTTGAACTGCGTGTTCTGGCAAATCACAAATCTTCCTTTTTTTGTCACATTGAGCTTTTTGTCGAAATGTTGGACAAAAAGATTTGCTACAGGATTCCACATGTTTCACCGCAGGGTTTTCACGGACTGCAAGTCCACGCTAACGGAGATGAAAAAGAAAGCATACAGTTATTAAGATAATAGATTATTCAAAAACATTAATAAAATTAACTTTCTACCTCGATCCCGTGGACTTGCAGTCAGTGATTCTTTATGTAAAACCTAAATGAATCATTAATTATCTCAAAAATCCTCATACAATAAATACTTGCTTCTCACTTCCTTTTGAAATTTCTCCAAACCTGGTTTCCATGAGGTTCTAATTTCATCTGCTGATAAACCGGACTTTATCTGTGCTTCCAATTGTTTGGTTCCGGCTAACAGTAAAAAGAAGTTCGTGAAATATTCTTCTTTCGGGCTGTATTGATTATATCCATCAATCAACCATTGTAAATCCAACATTCCTTCTTTTTTAATTCGACTGGCATCTTGGGTCAACAAACGACCAAAACAATTCACTCCTTTTAGTCTTGGATCTTTTGCACCATACATGGGTTTAGGTGTGAACGCAAATGAGTACATCTTGAAAGAAGGATGTCCAAATAATTGAAAAGGTTTATCGGTTCCTCTACCAATTGAAATTGGTGTCCCTTCAAAAAAGCACAACGATGGATATAAATAAATGGCATCCATATTCGGCAAGTTAGGTGAAGGTTTTACAGGTAGCTGATACCTATCCTTGTGGGAGTAACCCAACATCGGGATTACTTTCAAATCAGCTTGTATTTTATTCTTCAACCACTTTTCCCCATTGATCATTTTGGCATATTCTCCAATGGTCATTCCATGCACCACAGGAATTGGATGCATTCCCACAAATGAAGAATAGTCTTTTTCTAAAATTGGTCCATCTATATAATATCCATTCGGATTCGGACGATCCAAAACAATTACTTGAATATTATTTTCAGCGCAAGCTTCCATCACATAATGCAGAGTAGAAATGTAGGTATAAAATCGTGCTCCCACATCTTGAATGTCAAATATCATCACATCAATTCCCGTCAACATTTCATTGGATGGTTTTTTGTTTTTCCCATACAAAGAGAAAATCGGTAACCCAGTTTTTGAATCCACAGTAGAGTTCACTTTTTCTCCGGCATCAGCATCACCGCGAAATCCATGCTCAGGACTGTACACTTTTTTGACTGCTACTTTTAGGGCCAACAAAGAATCTACTAAATGAACGGTGCCGATTAATGTGCTGTGATTACCAGTTATTCCAACATTCTTATCTTTCAACATTGGAAGTAACACCTCTAACTGCTCCGCCCCCAAAATTAATTTGGTTTCAATTGGATCCGTGTTATGGATTTTTTCTTCCGTTTTTTCTACTCGTTTCACCACATCATTACAAGCTAGTAGGCTAAATGAAGCTGTTAAAAATAAAATCAGGAGTAGTGAAAATGCTTTTTTATATGGATACATCTTATTATTACCTTTGTCATTAAATATTACCCATTGAATTTCGAACTTTTTACAGCCAAAAAAATCCTTCAAGGTAACAGCGAAGGTAATCGTTTTTCTGCACCCATCATACGTATTTCTATTTTAGCGATAGCACTAGGCATGGCTGTTATGATTATTGCATTGGCTGTGGTGACTGGTTTTCAAACCGAAATTCGAAACAAAATAGTTGGTTTTGGCTCACACATTAGCATCACTTCCTACAATACCGACAATCCACTCGAAGCCAAACCAATTGATAGAAATCAAGATTTCTATTCCTCCATCAAAGAAAACACAAAGGTGGATAACATACAGGTCTTTGCCAACAAAGGCGGGATAATAAAAACGGATGAAGACATTTATGGAATCGTTTTAAAAGGAATCGACAAAGATTACGATTGGAGTTTCTTCGAAGATAAATTAGTGAATGGTACAATCTTCTCCATTGAAGACAGTTCAAAAAGTAATTCTATTTTAATTTCGGAATATGTGGCCAACAAACTATTCTTAAAAGTTGGTGACGATATCAAAATTTATTTTATTCAAGAGCCTCCTAGAATTCGAAAATTTACCATCTCGGGTATCTACAATACTGGATTTGGCGAAATGGATGAAGTCTTTGCTATTTGTGACATTCGACACATTCAAAAATTGAATGACTGGTCAGAAAATTTAGTGGCAGGGTTCGAGGTTTCTATCAATGATTTTGAAGATTTAGAAGCTGTAGATGAAGAAATTTACCATTCAATTGGCTATAATTTCAATTCTACAAGTATTAAAAAATCCAGAGCAGACATTTTTAATTGGCTCGAATTACAAGACATTAATGTATTTGTTATTATCATACTAATGCTTTTAGTGGCAGGCATCAACATTATATCTGCGTTATTGATTATGGTGATAGAGCGAACCAATATGATTGGAATATTGAAGTCAATTGGAGCCAATAATTTAAGTGTTCGTAAAATTTTCTTGTACAGTGCAACTTACCTAGTGGGAGTTGGATTATTTTGGGGCAATTTGATTGGCATCTCTTTTTGTATCATGCAATCCAAATTTGAGTTTTTAAAATTAGATCAAGACGCATACTACATCGACCATGTGCCTATAGAAATTTCCGGATTAGATATAATAGGGCTAAATATTGGCACGTTAGTGATCAGTGTTATCATGCTATTGATCCCCTCTTTGATCATTTCTAAAATATCTCCTGCTAAAGCGATTAAATTCGATTAGTTTTCTTTTCAAATAGAATGGTTTTCACTTCTATTTGGGTCATTAAAATGATACTTTTGTAGTCGTAAAAAAAGAACAATCATGAAGTATTTCAATAATATTATAGAAACTATTGGTAACACGCCATTGGTTAAATTAAACAAAACAGTAGCTGATGTTCCGGCATTAGTTTTAGCTAAAGTAGAAACTTTCAACCCTGGCCATTCAATTAAGGATCGAATGGCGGTTAAAATGGTAGAAGATGCTGAAGCTGCAGGCATATTAAAACCAGGCGGAACCATCATAGAAGGAACTTCAGGAAACACAGGGATGGGATTGGCTTTGGCTGCTATTGCTAAAGGATACAAACTAATCTGTACAATGGCTGACAAGCAGTCTCAAGAAAAAATAGACATTTTAAGAGCAATGGGAGCTGAAGTTATTGTAACGCCCACTAATGTTGCTTCTGACGACCCAAGATCCTACTATTCTGTAGCCAAGAAGCTAAATGAAGATATTCCGAATTCTTTTTATCCCAACCAATACGATAACTTGTCGAATAGAAAAGCACACTATGAGCAAACTGGCCCTGAAATTTGGGAACAAACAGACGGAAAGATTACGCACTTGGTAGTTGGTGTCGGAACGGGAGGAACAATCTCAGGGACAGCAAAATATTTGAAAGAACAAAATCCAAATGTAAAAATTTGGGGAATTGACACTTATGGTTCTGTGTTTAAAAAGTACCACGAAACAGGTGAGTTTGATGAGAACGAAATTTATTCATACTTAACCGAGGGTATTGGAGAAGATATTTTACCAAAGAATGTTGATTTTGGATTAATCGATAAATTCGAAAAAGTAAGCGATAAAGACGGAATGTTAATGACAAGACGTTTGGCTCGAGAAGAAGGTTTATTCATGGGTAACTCAGCAGGAAGTGCTGTGGCCGGTTTAAATCAATTGAAAAATGAATTGACTAAAGACGATGTCGTAGTTGTTATTTTTCATGATCACGGTTCTCGTTATGTAGGAAAAATCTTTAATGACGATTGGATGCGTGACAGAGGATTCTTAGATAAAGAAAAAGCAAGAGCTTTGGATTTGATAAAAAATCACAAAGACAAAACATTGGTTACAGTAAATGACGAACAAACCATTTCTGAAGCAATTGCAGTATTAACGAAATTCAACATTTCTCAAGTGCCCGTAACAAATAAATCAGGAGAATATGTGGGTTCATTAAACGATACAGAATTATATGCTGCTTTAATCAAAAACCCAAAAATTGGAGATGATAAAGTAAGTTCGGTAATGGGTAAAGCATATCCATTTGTTGAAGCCAACTCAACGATTGAAGATGTGTCAAAACTAATCGACAAAAACAATAGGGCTGCGTTGATCAAAGATGCTGCTGGTGTAACTCACATCATCACTATTCACGATGTAATTGACTCATTGAAATAAAATTAAAAATGATACAATTGAAAGATCAGTTAGGAAACGTGCTCAACTTTGAGCACGTTCCTAAAAAAATTGTATCACTTGTTCCTTCCATAAGTGAACTACTTTGGGATTTAAATCTTCAAGAAGAACTAGTTGGAATTACAAAATTCTGCATACATCCTGTGCAGCTCCGAGAGGAGAAAGTCATAGTCGGAGGCACAAAAAACGTAAAACTGAATAGGCTATTCGATTTAAAACCAGACCTGGTTATTGCCAATTTGGAAGAGAATACCAAAGAAGAAATTGAAGCAATTTCAGAGGTTATTCCTACCTACATTAGTGATATCAACACTATAACTGAAACACTATCGTTTATCTCAGATATTGGGCAAATTTGTGACCGAAAAGAAGAAGCAAAAACAATTAGTAATAGAATAGTGGAAACAATGGATGCCATTGAACCAATGCAGCCAAATAGAACCGCTGTTTATCTGATTTGGAATGACCCAATGATGAGTATCGGAAATGATACTTTTATCAACCATATGTTAGAGAGAGTTGGCTACAAAAATTGTATGAACAATAAAACGCGTTATCCTATGTTAACGGAAGAAGATATCAACCTGCTTCAACCTAATGAACTACTTTTATCTTCTGAACCATTTCCATTCAAAGAAAATCATCTGAGAGAATTCCAAGAAAAATTTCCAACTACTAAAATTAGAATAGTGGATGGAGAGGCATTTTCGTGGTATGGTTCAAGATTATATAAAGTAAAAAACTACTTGACTTCTTTTAAATGATAAACGGTAGATTCGACATTTAAAATTTTAATAACTTTATTCGAATTAAAGCATTCATGTTCAAATATATTCGCCAACTCACTTTTCTATTAATTTCTTTACCATTTGTATTGAATGGTCAGAAAGTAGGTGTTGTGTTGAGTGGCGGAGGAGCAAGTGGTGCTGCTCATATTGGAGTACTAAAAGCACTAGAGGACAATAACATTCCAATCGATTACATCACTGGAACATCAATAGGTGCTTTAGTAGGTGCATTATATGCCTCAGGAAAAACGCCAAGAGAAATTGAAGCATTGTTTATTTCTGACGACTTTATTAAATGGTCTAACGGAGTGGCTATCGATCGTTACTCCTTCTATTATAAACAGGAAGATCCAAGTGCAGAAGTTGTAAATATCGATTTTAACCTTGACACTCTCTTTGAGAATAACCTTCCTACAAGTTTTATTTCTTCGGTACCTATTGATTTCGGTTTACTGAAATTATTTGCACCTGCATCTGCAGCTGCACAGTACAACTTTGACAGTTTATTCATTCCATTTAGGTGTATTGCCGCAGACATTACTAATGGTAGGGAATATCCCTTTTACAATGGAGATTTATCTACTGCAGTGAGAGCCTCTATGGCCTACCCTTTTTATCTTTCTCCTATTAAACACAACAATAGATTACTTTTTGATGGAGGATTATACAACAATTTCCCTTCAGATATTATGTACAATGACTTTATGCCTGATTACATCATCGGAAGCAATGTTTCTCGTGCTGACTTACCGCCAACGGAGGACAATTTGATATCACAAATAAAAAGCATGTTGAGTAAAGAGTCTAACTATACGATAGAATGTGCCAAAGGAATAATTATTTCTCCTAATGTGGAGGAAATCACTTTACTTGACTTTGAAGAGAATTATAGCGCCATTCAGGAAGGCTATAGAGCTACCATAAATGTGATGGATTCAATTAAACAGCATGTAAGAGTTAGTAAAAGCGACAGTTTGTTATATGAAGAACGACGACAATTCATCAACAAAAAAAAGCCATTACTATTTGGGGATGTATCAGTAGATGGAATTGATGAACAGCAAACTAATTATATTTTCAAACAAGCACTAAAGAATAAATCTTATTTTGAATTCGATAAATTAGAGCAATCCTATATGCGATTGCTCTCTGATCGAGGAATTAGAGAAATTTATCCATTAGCCACATACAACAATGCTACAGGCTTATACGATTTAAACTTACATATAAAGAAAGAGAAAGCTTTTCAAGTTGAATTTGGAGGTATTATATCAACTCGTCCGATTAACACAGGATTTGTTGGATTAAGGTATAACAGAATGAAAAAAACCAATTTAACACTAAGTGGGAATATCTATTTTGGGAAGTTACATAGTTCAGCTAAAATTAGTACCCGAATGGAGTTTCCAAACAAACTCCCCATCTATTCGGAATTAAGTTATACCGCCAGCAAATGGGATTTCTTTAATAGCTCTACCACCATATTAGAAGACATCAATCCCTCCTATTTGATAAAGAATGAAAGCTTTATCGAGGCTAAAGTAGGTACTCCAATTCGCTTCAAAGGAAAATTGGAATTAGGAACAACCCTATTTTCACTAGAGAATGAATACTATCAAAACAATAATTTCTTACGAACAGACACTGCTGATATAAATGAATTTAAAGGTTTTTCACCTTATTTAGGATACACACGGAGTACATTGGATGAAAAACAATTTGCAAAGACCGGAAGTTTTTTACAATTGCAAGCCAGGTGGGTATACGGTGATGAAAAAAACAAACCGGGCTCCACATCATTAGAGTCTGAAAAATCATTTAACAAACGAGAGTGGTTTGAATTGAAATTCAAATATGAGAATTACTTTTTAAGCAAACATAAGTTTAAGTTAGGTGCACAGTTTGAGTTCATCTCCACAAATCAGCCTTTCTTTAGTAATTATACCTCCACTGTTTTAATTGCTCCTTCGTTTAAACCGCTGCCAGAAATGGCTACCCTGTTTCAATATCAATACAGAACACACTCCTACTCAGGTATTGGTTTAAAATCTATTTATTCAATTTTTAAAAAATTAGACGTTCGCTTAGAAGGGTATTTATTCCAGCCTTTCCAAGAGATATTAGACGTTAATAAGCAACCAAGTTATGGTGAAGAATTGTCAACCAGGGATTTTATAGCTACTGCAACTGCTGTATATTCAACACGTATAGGCCCAATTGCAGCCTCCTTCAATTATTACGACAAAGCAGTAGATCAATACAAATTTCTAATCCATTTTGGCTATATTATTTTCAACAAAAAGGCTTTAGACTAAAAATTCCCCCTCTTACCTAAAACTGAAAAAGTTTCCTATCAGATAGGTTGCAATAATCCTAAGCATAGCAGATATTTTTGAAAGACATAAAAAAAGGTCTTAGTCGTTTTCTAGACTAAGACCTTTCATGTTTTATAGCGAATTATACTATGCTTGAGCAGTAGGACCGCCGAAATTCATCGGAAAGCTAGGCTGCTCTCCTTCAGTAATAGTTCCGTTTTGCGACTCAAACTTTACCACATTGTCATTAAGCGCTCTTAACAATCTTTTGGCGTGTTGAGGAGTCATCAAAATTCTAGACTTCACCTTTCCTTTCGGCATTCCTGGCATGATTTTGATAAAATCAAAAACAAACTCAGAACTCGAATGACTGATAATGGCCAAATTAGAATACTGACCTTCTGCAATCTCTTCACTCAACTCAATGTTGAGTTTTTCATCCTTTTTTTCGTCACTCATATCGCTTCTTTTTTATTCTACTTCTTGAGTTACCTCTTTAGCAGCTTTTAATCTTGTATATTCTTCATTTGAACCTACAATAACATCTTGATAAGCTTTCAAACCTGTACCTGCAGGGATTAAGTGTCCAACAATAACGTTTTCTTTTAATCCCATTAAATAATCAACTTTGCTACTAACGGCGGCTTCATTCAACACCTTAGTCGTTTCCTGGAAAGATGCAGCAGAAATGAAACTATCCGTTTGTAAAGATGCTCTTGTAATTCCTTGAAGTATCGAACTCGAAGTAGCTGCCATAGTATCTCTAGCTACAACAAGTTTCTTATCCGAACGCTTCAATCTAGAGTTTTCTTCTCTTAACTTACGAGCTGTTACAATTTGTCCTTGTTTCAATACGTCAGATTCTCCTGCATCCTCAACAATCTTTTTGCCGAAAATCCAATCGTTTTCTTCCATAAACTCAGTCTTGTTAACGATTTGCTTCTCTAAGAAACGCGTATCACCTGGATCTTGAATAACCACCTTACGCATCATTTGTCTAACGATTACTTCAAAGTGTTTATCATTGATTTTCACACCTTGTAGTCGGTATACCTCTTGTACTTCGTTTACAATATATTCTTGAACTTGTGTAGGCCCTTTTATCGCTAAGATATCGGCAGGAGTAATAGCTCCATCAGAAAGCGAACTTCCTGCTCTAACGAAGTCATTCTCTTGAACCAAAATGTGCTTAGATAAGTTAATCAAATATTTCTTAACCTCTCCAGTTCTTGACTCTACAATAACCTCTCTATTACCTCTCTTAATCTTACCGAAAGATACGATTCCATCAATTTCAGAAACAACGGCAGGATTTGAAGGGTTTCTAGCTTCGAATAACTCAGTTACTCTAGGAAGACCCCCTGTAATATCACCAGACTTACCAGAAACTCTAGGAATCTTAACCAAAATCTTTCCTGTTTCAATTTCATCACCTTCGTCAATCGAAATGTGAGCACCTACAGGTAAGTTATATGTCTTAAGTACTTCTCCTTTCTTGTTAACAATCTTAATCTCAGGAACGTTTTTCTTATCCTTATTCTCAGTAACTACTTTTTCTCTAAATCCGGTTTGCTCATCAGACTCTTCTTTGTAAGTAACACCTGCAATTAAGTTTTCGAAAACAATCTTTCCTTTGAACTCAGCAACAATTACTGCGTTATACGGATCCCATTCACAAATCAAATCTCCTTTCTTAACCTTACCATTTTCTTTTTGATACAATAAAGCACCATAAGGAATGTTAGCAGTTGCTAACAAGATATTGGTTTTTTCATCAAGGATTCTCATTTCAGCAGAACGTCCAATTACAATGTGAACTTTCTTTCCATCTTTATTTTCTCCTTCTACTGTTTTCAATTCATCCATTTCAAGAATACCATCGTACTTCGCTTCAATTCTTGATTCGTCAGCAATTTTAGAAGCCGTACCCCCTACGTGGAATGTTCTTAGCGTTAACTGAGTTCCAGGCTCACCGATTGATTGCGCTGCAATTACACCAACAGACTCTCCTCTTTGTGCCATTCTACCTGTTGAAAGACTTCTTCCATAACATTTAGAACAAACTCCTCTTTTCAATTCACAAGTCAATACAGAGCGCATTTCCAATTCTTCAATTGGTGACTCTTCAATTGCTTTCGCAATTTCTTCAGTTACTTCCTCTCCAGCTTCAATAATTAAATCGCCAGTATTTGGATGATAAACATCATGTACAGTTGTTCTTCCTAAAATTCTATCGTACATAGACTCTACGATCTCATCATTCTTAACCAACGGTGAAATCATTACGCCTCTTAAAGTACCACAGTCTTCATCGATAATAACAACATCTTGGGAAACATCTACCAATCTACGAGTTAAGTAACCCGCATCTGCTGTTTTCAATGCAGTATCCGCAAGACCCTTACGTGCACCGTGAGTAGAAATAAAGTACTCCAAAATTGAAAGTCCCTCTTTAAAGTTAGAAAGAATTGGGTTTTCAATAATTTCTTGACCTGTTGAACCAGATTTTTGTGGCTTCGCCATCAATCCTCTCATTCCGGATAACTGACGAATTTGCTCCTTAGAACCCCTTGCACCAGAATCAAACATCATATATACAGAGTTGAATCCTTGATTATCATTTTTCAAACGATCCATTACGGTATTTGTTAAACGAGTATTGGTGTGTGTCCAGATATCAATAATTTGGTTGTAACGCTCATTATTGGTAATGAAACCCATGTTATAATTATCCCAAACTTCCTGAACTTGGCCAGCAGCTTTTTCCATCAACTCATCTTTCTCCTTCGGAATAATTACATCCCCTAAGTTAAAAGAAAGACCACCTTTGAATGACATCTCGTAACCAATATCCTTAATATCATCCAAGAACTTGGCTGTCAATGCAGTTCCTGCATCCTTCAAAATTGTTCCAATAATATCTCTAAGTGATTTTTTCGTTAACAACTCATTGATATATCCTGCACTTTCCGGAACCACTTGGTTAAAAATAACTCGACCACAAGTGGTGTCAATAATTTTAACTTCTCCCTTATCTTTAATTCTCACTTTAATTTTAGCGTGAATATCAAGACGGCCTTCGTTATTAGCAATAATAACTTCTTCAGGCGAGTAGAATGTTTTTCCCTCTCCCTTGATAATTAAGTCACCCTCAGAGTATCTTTCTTTGGTCAAATAATAAAGTCCCAAGACCATATCCTGAGAAGGTACAGTAATAGGAGAACCGTTTGCAGGGTTCAAAATATTGTGAGAAGACAACATCAACATTTGCGCTTCTAAGATAGCAGCATTACCTAATGGTAAGTGAACAGCCATCTGGTCACCATCGAAATCCGCGTTAAACGCCGAACAAACTAATGGGTGCAATTGAATTGCCTTTCCTTCAATTAACTTTGGTTGGAACGCTTGAATTCCTAATCTGTGCAATGTAGGAGCACGGTTAAGCAACACTGGATGCCCTCTCAACACATTCTCCAAAATATCCCAAACTACAGGATCCTTACGATCAACAATTTTCTTAGCAGACTTTACCGTTTTTACAATACCTCTTTCGATCAGTTTACGGATAACGAACGGCTTGTAAAGTTCAGCTGCCATATCCTTCGGCAAACCACATTCGTGCAATTTTAAACTTGGTCCTACTACAATTACCGAACGACCAGAATAATCTACACGCTTACCTAGTAAGTTTTGACGGAAACGTCCAGACTTACCTTTTAAACTGTCAGAAAGTGATTTTAACGCTCTATTAGAATCAGTTTTAACAGCACTTGATTTTCTCGAGTTATCCAATAAAGAGTCAACTGCTTCTTGAAGCATACGTTTCTCATTTCTCAAGATAACTTCAGGAGCTTTTATCTCTAACAAACGCTTCAAACGATTGTTTCTAATAATTACTCTTCTGTATAAGTCGTTCAAGTCAGAAGTTGCAAAACGTCCTCCATCCAAAGGAACCAATGGTCTCAATTCTGGTGGTATAACAGGAACAACTTTTACAATCATCCATTCAGGACGATTCTCAATATTTTCATTTGCATTTCTAAAAGACTCTACTACTTGAAGTCTCTTTAATGCTTCATTCTTTCTTTGTTGAGAAGTCTCATGATTGGCCTTATGTCTCAAATCATAAGAAAGACTATCTAAATCTAATCGCTTCAACAATTCATAAAGTGCATCAGCACCCATCTTAGCGATAAATTTATTTGGATCTGTATCGTCTAAATACTGATTCTCTTTTGGAAGAGTATCTAATATATCCAAATATTCTTCCTCTGTAAGGAAATCCAAATACTCTAGTTCTTCTCCATTTGTGTTTTTAGCAATACCTGCTTGAACCACTACATATCTCTCATAGTATATGATAGTATCCAATTTCTTAGTAGGCAAACCTAATAAGTAACCAATTTTGTTAGGCAACGATTTGAAATACCAAATATGCGCTACAGGAACAACTAATGAAATATGCCCCATTCGTTCTCTACGAACTTTTTTCTCAGTTACTTCAACACCACAACGGTCACAAACAATTCCTTTATATCGAATTCTTTTGTATTTACCACAATGACATTCCCAATCCTTTACTGGACCAAAGATTCTCTCGCAAAAAAGACCATCTCTTTCCGGTTTGTATGTACGATAATTAATCGTTTCAGGCTTGAGTACTTCTCCACTAGAAGATTCTAAAATCATCTCTGGTGAAGCTAAACTGATAGTAATTTTATTAAAACTACTTTGTGTTTTATTTTCTCTCTTAAAAGCCATATTCTTTAAGTTGAATAAGTTGTTAATACATTAATAAGCTTACAAAAATTAAAAAGTGGAGAACTCCACTTTGGGAGATTACTCTCCCAAAGTGATGTTCAATCCTAATCCTCTTAATTCATGTAACAATACGTTAAACGACTCCGGAATTCCTGGAGTTGGCATAGCCTCGCCTTTAACAATTGCTTCGTAAGCTTTTGCTCTTCCCATTACATCATCAGATTTAATGGTCAAAATTTCCTGTAAGATATTAGCTGCTCCAAATGCTTCAAGAGCCCAAACCTCCATCTCACCAAAACGCTGGCCTCCAAACTGGGCTTTACCACCCAATGGTTGCTGTGTAATCAATGAATATGGTCCGATTGATCTTGCGTGCATTTTATCGTCAACCATGTGACCTAACTTCAACATATAGATAATACCTACAGTTGCTGGTTGGTGGAAACGTTCCCCTGTACCTCCATCGTGAAGATAAGTTCTACCATTTCTAGGAATTCCAGCCTGATCTGTATACTCATTGATTTGGTCTAAAGTAGCACCGTCAAAAATTGGAGTTGAAAATTTCAAACCTAATTTTTCACCTGCCCATCCTAAAACAGTTTCGTATATCTGACCTAAGTTCATACGTGAAGGTACACCAAGCGGGTTCAAAACAATATCTACTGGAGTACCATCCTCTAGGAATGGCATATCTTCTGCCCTTACGATTTTGGCTACAATACCTTTGTTACCATGTCGTCCTGCCATTTTATCTCCTACTTTCAACTTCCGTTTCTTTGCAAGATATACTTTCGCTAATTTCACGATACCAGTAGGTAATTCGTCTCCAATTGTAATGGCATACTTTTTACGCTTATACAATCCTTGAATCTCAGTTGCTTTTAAGTTATGATTATGAAGCAATCTCTTAATCAAAACATTTAACTCATCTTGAGTAGTCCAATTATTTGGATCTATGTGACCAAAATCATCGATTCCTGCCAAAATCTTTTGAGTAAATTTCGTTCCCTTAGCAATTTTCTCCTCCTTATAAAAGTCAAAAACTCCTTGTGACGTTTTACCATTTACAATTGAGTAAAGTTTTTCAATCAATCTGTCCTTAAGAGCCATTAACTCTTTTTCCATTTCGATATCTAACTTTTCTAGAACTACTTTCTCTTCAGATCTTGCCTTACGATCTTTAATTGCTCTTTCAAACAATTTTTTATCGATAACAACACCCTTAACCGAAGGAGATACTTTCAATGACGCATCTTTTACATCACCGGCTTTATCTCCAAAAATAGCTCTTAATAACTTCTCTTCAGGGGTTGGATCGGTTTCTCCTTTCGGTGTAATCTTACCAATTAGGATATCTCCTTCCTTAACTTCAGCTCCAACTCTGATCAAACCATTTTCGTCCAAATCTTTCGTTGCTTCCTCACTTACGTTTGGAATATCAGCAGTCAACTCCTCTAATCCCCTCTTTGTATCTCTTACTTCTAAAACGAATTCTTCAATATGAACTGAAGTAAATACATCTTCACGTACTACTTTCTCAGAAATCACAATCGCATCCTCAAAGTTATACCCCTTCCATGGCATAAATGCCACTTTCAAGTTTCTACCTAAAGCTAGTTCTCCACCTTCAGTAGCATATCCTTCACATAATACTTGACCCTTTTTAACTTTCTCTCCCTTTCTAACGATAGGTCTTAAGCTGATGGTCGTACTCTGATTCGTTTTTTGATATTTGATTAAACTGTAAGTTTTTATATCTTCATTAAAGCTAACCAGCTTATCTTCTTCAGTTCTGTCATATTTGATAGAGATAGTACGCGCATCGACATACTCAACAGTCCCATCACCTTCTGCATTAATTAATACCCTAGAGTCAATAGCAATACGCTCTTCTAAACCGGTTCCAACAATAGGTGCTTGTGGTTGCATCAAAGGTACTGCTTGACGTTGCATGTTAGACCCCATCAAAGCTCTGTTTGCATCATCATGCTCCAAAAACGGAATCAAAGATGCTGCGATAGAAGCAATCTGGTTAGGAGATACGTCCATTAGCGATAATTCACTTGGCTCAACTACTGGGAAGTCACCCTCTAAACGAGATTTAACTCGTTCTGTCAAGAACGAGCCCTTTTCGTCAATTTGAGCATTAGCTTGAGCAATAGTTTGAGCATCTTCTTCCTCTGCACTCAAGTAAATCACATTGTCCGGATCCAAATCTACTTTACTGTTCTCTACCTTTCGGTAAGGAGTCTCAATAAATCCTAATCTGTTAACTTTTGCATAAACACACAAAGAAGAAATCAAACCAATGTTTGGACCTTCAGGTGTTTCAATCGGACACAATCTTCCGTAATGCGTGTAGTGTACATCTCGAACCTCAAATCCTGCTCTTTCTCTTGAAAGACCACCAGGTCCAAGTGCAGACATTCTTCTCTTATGAGTAATCTCAGCTAATGGATTCGTTTGATCCATAAATTGAGATAATTGATTCGTTCCAAAGAAAGAATTAATTACAGAAGATAGAGTCTTTGCATTAATCAAATCGGCAGGAGTAAATACTTCGTTATCTCTAACGTTCATTCGCTCTCTGATTGTTCTTGCCATTCTTGCAAGACCAACACCAAACTGGCTGTACAATTGCTCACCAACTGTTCTTACACGTCTGTTGCTTAAGTGATCAATATCATCCACATCAGCCTTAGAATTGATCAACTCAATTAAGTACTTAATGATGGAAATAATATCCTCTCTCGTTAATATTTTTACTTCGGAATCAATATTCAAGTTCAACTTCTTATTGATTCTGTAACGACCAACTTCACCTAAATCATAACGATTTTCAGAGAAAAACAACTTATCAATTACCCCTCTTGCAGTTTCTTCATCTGGCGGCTCAGAGTTACGAAGTTGTCTGTAGATATGCTCTACTGCTTCTTTTTCTGAGTTAGATGGATCTTTTTGTAATGTATTGTAGATGATCGCAAAATCTGTAGAATTCACATCCTCTTTGTGTAGGATGATAGTCTTTGCACCAGAATCAACGATAGCATCGATGTGTTCTTTGTCCAATACCGTTTCACGATCAATAATTACTTCATTTCTTTCGATAGAAACAACCTCTCCTGTATCCTCATCCACAAAATCTTCTACCCAAGTTTTTAAAACTCTTGCGGCTAATTTTCTACCTAATACTTTTTTCAATCCAGCTTTACTAACTTTAATTTCGTCAGCTAGATTGAAAATATCTAAAATGTCTTTGTCAAACTCGTAACCAATAGCTCTTAACAATGTGGTTACAGGTAATTTCTTTTTTCTATCAATATATGCGTACATCACGTTGTTGATGTCAGTCGCAAATTCGATCCAAGAACCTTTGAACGGAATTACTCTAGCAGAGTATAATTTAGTCCCATTCGCATGGCGACTTTGACCGAAGAAAACACCAGGTGAACGATGCAATTGAGAAACAATAACACGTTCAGCACCATTGATACAAAAAGTACCCTTTGGTGTCATATAGGGGATAGTTCCCAAGTATACATCCTGAACAATTGTTTCAAAATCTTCGTGTTCAGGATCTGTACAATATAATTTAAGCTTGGCTTTTAAAGGCACACTATAAGTCAATCCTCTTTCGATACACTCTTCAATAGTGTAACGGGGTGGATCAACAAAATAATCAAGGAATTCTAATACGAATTGATTTCTTGCATCCGTTATAGGGAAATTCTCACTGAATACCTTAAATAGACCCTCTTCCTCTCTATTCTCAGGATTGGTTTCCAATTGAAAGAAATCTTTAAAAGATTTCAATTGGATATCTAAGAAATCAGGATATTCTAATTTATTTTTGATGGAAGCAAAACTTATCCTTCCTTGCTTTTTATTAGAGACTGCTGGATTCATCATTTTGGAGAAATGATTAGTTAATAATAGATATAAACGACAAAAGGGTTTAGACCCAACTATACAGCTGGGTCTAAACCTTAAATATTATATTGTTGAACTAATATTACTTAAGCTCAACTTCTGCTCCTGCCTCTTCTAATGAAGTTTTTAATGACTCAGCTTCGTCTTTAGATACACCTTCTTTAACAGCTTTTGGTGCTCCATCAACTAATTCTTTAGCTTCTTTCAAACCTAAACCAGTTAATTCCTTAACCAATTTAACTACTGCTAACTTAGATCCACCTGCTGCTTTCAAGATTACATCAAACTCTGATTTCTCCTCTGCTGCATCACCTGCGTCTCCGCCTGCTGGACCTGCTACTGCAACTGCTGCTGCAGCTGGCTCAATTCCGTACTCATCTTTAAGAATACCTGCTAACTCATTTACGTCTTTTACTGTTAAGTTTACCAACTCTTCAGCAAGTGCTTTTAAATCCGCCATTTTACTACTTTTTATTATTTTAAATTTTTATTATTTGGATTGAGTGCGTACAATACTATTCAGGTCTATCACCTAATGTTTTTACAAGTCCTGCGATAGTAGCTCCACCTGACTGAAGTGCAGATAAAACATTCTTCGCTGGAGATTGAAGTAAAGCAATAACATCTGCAATAACTTCTTCCTTAGACTTGATATTAATCAATGCATCTAATTGATTGTCTCCAATGTAAATTGCAGAGTCAATAAAAGCACCTTTCAATGCTGGTTTAGTACCTTTCTTTCTAAAATCTTTGATCAATTTTGCAGGAACATTTCCAGTTTCTGCGAACATAATCGAAGTATTTCCTTTTAACACAGCATATAGCTCTTCGTATTCTCCATCAGCTTGCTCTAATGCCTTCCTAAGAAGGGTATTTTTCACAACTTGAAGAGATACTTGTTTGTTAAAACATAATCTTCTAAGCTTTGATGAACTTATTGCATCCAATTCAGCAACATCGGCTAAATAAAATACACTCGCTTGATTCAGTTTATCTGAAAGCTCATTAACTATGTTATTTTTTTCTTCTTTAGTCATCGCCTTTCGGTTGAATTATTTGTATTAATCTTCTATAAATCTTTTTGGATCCACATGTATTCCAGGACTCATAGTACTAGAAATAGCGACTCCTTTTAGATATACCCCTTTAGAAGCAGCAGGCTTCAACTTCACTACAGTCTGAATAAATTCTCTTGCATTCTCAGCTAATTGCTTTTCATCAAAAGAAATACGACCAATAGTAGTGTGGATAATACCATACTTATCTACTTTAAAGTCAATTTTTCCTGCTTTTACCTCAGTTACTGCTTTAGCAACATCCATTGTTACTGTACCTGACTTAGGGTTTGGCATCAAACCTCTAGGTCCTAATACACGACCCAAAGCACCTACTTTACCCATAACGCTTGGCATAGTAATAATAACATCAATATCAGTCCATCCACCTTTGATTTTTTCAATATACTCGTCTAAACCAACGTAGTCAGCACCAGCAGCCTTAGCTTCCTCTTCCTTATCAGCAGAAACTAGTGCCAAAACTTTTACCGTTTTTCCAATACCATGAGGCAGAGATACTGTTCCTCTAACCATCTGATTAGCTTTTCTAGGATCAACTCCTAAACGCAAATCGATATCGACTGAAGAATCAAATTTTGTAAAAGTAATTTCTTTAACTAGCTGAGAAGCTTCCTTCAAAGAATACATTTTATTCTTATCTAACTTAGCTTCAACTGCTTTTCTATTTTTTGTTAATGTTGCCATTTTTAAAACTTTTCTTTTCTTAACTTAATTAGAAAGGTTTAGTACCCTTCACTGTTAAACCCATACTTCTTGCAGTACCGGCTACCATCGACATTGCAGATTCAATTTTGAAAGCATTTAAATCTTCCATTTTATCTTCTGCAATTGCTCTTACTTGATCCCAAGTAACAGAAGCAACTTTCTTTCTATTTGGTTCAGGTGACCCTGATTTAACTTTTGCAGCATCCAACAATTGAATCGGAGCTGGTGCAGTTTTGATTACAAAATCAAAAGATTTATCAGCATAAACCGTAATTACAGCAGGAACAATTCTTCCAGCTTTATCCTGAGTTCGAGCATTAAACTGCTTACAAAACTCCATAATATTAACTCCTTTAGCTCCTAATGCAGGACCTACGGGTGGAGATGGATTTGCTGCCCCTCCTTTAATCTGTAGCTTAATTAAACCACTTACTTCTTTTGCCATCTTAGTCTTCTTTATTGTATACTATTAAGATTCTTTTTCTACTTGAAGAAAGCTTAGTTCTAATGGTTGCTTCCTTCCGAATATTTTCACCATTACTTTCAGCTTTTTCTTCTCTTCATTAATTTCTTCAATTGTTCCATTGAAGCCATTAAAAGGTCCATCAATAACTTTGATAGATTCTCCAACAATAAATGGAATATTCAACTCTTCTTCGCTTTCTGCAAGCTCATCAACTTTTCCTAATATTCTATTTACTTCAGCCATTCTTAAAGGAACAGGATCTCCTCCCTTTTCAGCTCCTAAAAAACCAATAACATTGTTTACATTTTTAATAACGTGAGGAACCTCACCCACTAAATCTGCTTCGATTAAGATATATCCAGGAAAGAAACTCCTTTCCTTACTTATCATTTTTCCTTTACGTATCTGGTATATTTTCTCAGTAGGAATAAGTACTTGGGTTACATAATCTGACAATCCTAACCTTGAGATCTCGTCTTCTATGTACAACTTAACCTTCTTTTCTTTACCACTTACGGCTCTTACAACGTACCACTTTTTAGTAGTCTCACTCATCTTCTATCCCTCCAATAAATTAAAACATCTGATAAATGAACTCCATCATCGTACTGAAAGTAGAGTCCATTGCAAAAATCAAAAGTGAAATAATTACAGCTGCAACCATCACCACAAGAGCACTACTCTGAAGTTCACTCCAAGTTGGCCATGAAACTTTATTAAAAAGCTCATCCGCAGACTCTTCGATATATGTTCTAATTTTTGACATTTCTTTTATTTTTGCACGGGTGGAGAGACTCGAACTCCCAGCCAATGGTTTTGGAGACCACTACTCTACCAATTGAGCTACACCCGTAGGTCTATTATTATAAAGTCAAGAAAGGTATCACGCTTTTGCGAGACACCTTTCTTGATATAAATCTAATTCAGTGATTAAACTAAAATCTCAGTAACCTGACCTGCACCAACAGTTCTACCACCTTCTCTAATTGCAAATCTTAAACCTTTATTCAAAGCTACAGGAGCAATTAATTTTACAGTAATAGTAACGTTATCACCAGGCATTACCATTTCTCTACCATCTTCTAAAAAGATCTCTCCAGTTACATCAGTTGTTCTAACATAAAACTGAGGACGATATTTATTATGGAATGGAGTGTGACGTCCACCTTCTTCTTTCTTCAAGATATAAACCTCTGCTTTAAACTCAGTGTGAGGAGTAATAGTACCCGGACGAGCAATTACCATACCTCTCTTGATATCAGACTTTTCAATACCTCTCAATAACAAACCTACGTTATCACCTGCTTCACCTCTGTCAAGAATTTTTCTAAACATCTCAACACCTGTAACAGTTGATTTTTTGTTTTCAGCACCCATACCGATAATTACAACCTCATCACCTGAGTTAATAACTCCAGTTTCGATTCTACCTGTCGCTACAGTACCTCTACCAGTAATTGAGAACACATCTTCAACTGGCAAAATAAATGGCTTATCAACTTCACGTGGAGGAATTGGAATAAATGAATCAACTGCATCCATTAACTCCATAATTTTATCTTCCCACTGAGCTTCTCCATTAAGACCTCCTAATGCAGAACCAATAATGATTGGAGTGTTATCACCATCAAACTCGTAAAAGCTTAATAAGTCTCTAACTTCCATCTCAACTAATTCTAACAATTCAGGATCATCAACCATATCCGCTTTGTTCATAAAAACAACGATAGATGGTACTCCAACCTGACGTGCAAGCAGAATGTGCTCTCTAGTTTGTGGCATTGGACCATCAGTAGCAGCAACTACCAAAATAGCACCATCCATCTGAGCAGCACCAGTTACCATGTTCTTAACGTAATCCGCGTGACCAGGACAATCTACGTGAGCGTAGTGTCTGTTTGCAGTTTGATATTCTACGTGTGAAGAGTTAATTGTAATACCTCTTTCTTTTTCTTCAGGAGCGTTGTCGATAGATGCAAAATCTCTAGCGGCAGAAAAACCCTTCTTTGCCAATACTGCAGTAATTGCAGCAGTCAAAGTGGTTTTACCGTGGTCAACGTGACCAATAGTACCGATGTTTACGTGCGGCTTGGATCTATCAAATGTTTCTTTAGCCATGACTTATTGCTTGTTTAGATTATTAACTTTTATTTATTACTTACTTAAAAAACTTCCCAAACTCGAGCCAATGAGGGGAATTGAACCCCTGACCTCTTCCTTACCAAGGAAACGCTCTACCCCTGAGCTACATCGGCTAAAGAATTAAAAGAGCGGGAAACGGGATTCGAACCCGCGACCCTCAGCTTGGAAGGCTGATGCTCTAGCCAGCTGAGCTACTCCCGCTTTTAATCGTTTTTTGTGGGGGGAGCAGGATTCGAACCTGCGAAGGTGTACACCAACAGATTTACAGTCTGTCCTCGTTGGCCGCTTGAGTATCCCCCCAACACTTAATCTTCAATATTCAAAAAACGAGAGCCAGTGGAGGGATTCGAACCCACGACCCGCTGATTACAAATCAGCTGCTCTGGCCAACTGAGCTACACCGGCTTTTCAAAATTTCAATCCTTTAATCGAGGCGTTTCTAACATCCCCCTCAAAAAGGTCTGCAAATGTAAAAAAGATTTATTTATTGAAAAAACATTTTTCCATTTTTTTTAAACAAAAAAAATAGTGCAATTTTAATTGCACTATTTTTCAATGATTTTGGTCAGTAATTTCTACCCTCTAACCTTCTCCTTATGACGTTTTATTTGCCTTCTTAATGCTTCAGTCACTTCATCTGTAGACTCTTCAAAAGATTTTGAAGTCTTTTTCGCAAATAAGTCATTCCCTGGTATATTCACACGAATTTCTACAGTTTTATTCTCAAGATTTGATACATTTTCTAACTTTAAATAGACATCTGCATCAATAATCTTGTCAAAGTACTGACTTAGCTTGTTAATTTTCTCCTGAATAAAGTCTATTAATTTCTGATCTGCATCAAAATGCACTGATCTTACATTCAATTTTACATCCATACTATTAAATTTTATGCTCTAGGATGAGCTTGTTGATATATCTTTTTTAATTTTTCAATTGAATTGTGCGTGTATACTTGCGTTGCAGCTAAGCTAGTATGCCCCAACAACTCTTTTATGGTATTCAATTCAGCACCATTATTTAAAAGGTGTGTAGCAAAAGTATGTCGAAGAACGTGAGGACTTCTCTTTTCGCTATTACTAGCTTGACTAAGGTAGGTATTAACGATTCTATATACAAGTCTAGAGTATATTTTAGTTCCTTTTTTTGTTAAAAATACAAAATCAGCATTACTGACCAGTTCTTGATTGAGCATCTGAAGAGCAGATAGTCGTTGAAGTAAATCCGTATAAAGTGGCACAAATCGCTCTTTATTCCTTTTACCTAGCACTTTCATAACACCCTTACTATAATCTATATCTCTAAACTTCAGATTTATCAATTCTGACAACCGAATACCTGTAGCATAAAACAACTCTAAGATTATCCGATCTCTTGAACATTCGTAGGAATCCTCTACAAAATAAGAGTCGAATAATTGAAACATTTCCTTTTCTGAAACAAACTGAGGCAATTTCCTATGATTCTTAAGACTTCTTATTTTATAAGTAGGATTGGCGTTTACTATTTTTTTTTGAAGCAAAAACTTAAAGTATGACTTTAGAGTAGTCATCTTCCTATTGATAGTACGTGAAGAAATTCCAGAGTCTACCATAAAAACGATCCACGAACGAATATGGTCTGAAAAAATCTCCTCTTCTTCTAATTTTATAGAATACTGCTCTTCTAAGAATTCTGAAAATTGAACAAGGTCATTCTGATACGCTAGTATGGTATTCTCGGAGCAGCGTTTTTCGTTTCGGAGGAAATCAATAAATTTTTTGAGCATAAAAAAAGAGATACAATTTTCTGCACTAAGTTAAGACTTAGCTACAGAAAATTATATCTCTTCAGATATATTGTTAAAGATGCTTATTACTAAGCTTCTTCTTGCTGCAAATGCTGCTTATAGATAGCTTTCAATTTTTGCTGTCTATTTATTACAGAAGGCTTGTCAAATTGCTGACGCTCTCTTAATTCTTTAACAACGCCAGTTTTGTCGAATTTCTTCTTGAACTTCTTAAGCGCTCTTTCAATGTTTTCTCCTTCTTTTACGGGAACTATAATCATCGTAAATCCTTTTTTAAATTTAATTGGGCGACAAAAGTAGCTATTTTTTAATATAAAAACAACTACTTTAAAATTTCTCTTGAAATAACTAATTTTTGAATCTCTGAGGTTCCTTCACCTATTGTACAAAGTTTAGAATCTCTATAGTATTTTTCTACCGGGAATTCTTTTGTGTAGCCATACCCTCCAAAAATCTGAATTGCATCAGTTGAAATTTTAACTGCTATTTCTGAAGAATAATATTTAGCGATTGCTGATTCTTTTGTCATTTTTTCACCACGATTCTTCAAATCTGCGGAATGGTAAATCATTAATTCGGCAGCTTCAATTTCAGTTGCCATATCAGCAATTTTGAATGCAATCGCCTGAAATTCTGAAATGGGCTTCCCGAACTGCTCTCTCTCCTTCGCATATTTAACTGATGCCTCATAAGCTCCTTTAGCAATTCCTAAACCTAATGCAGCTATTGAAATACGACCTCCATCTAAAATTTTCATTGCTTGAATAAAACCATCACCCACATTACCTAATATGGCTGACTTAGGAACCCGACAGTTATCAAAAATAACTTCAGCAGTTTCAGAAGCTCTCATTCCTAATTTATCTTCCTTCTTTCCTGCTTTTAAACCAGGATTAGAACGTTCTACGATAAAAGTTGTCATTCCATGTGAATCTAAGAGTTCCCCGGTTCTGGCTATTACAACTATAACATCGGAACTTTTACCATGGGTTATCCAACACTTTGTTCCATTTATAATGTAGTCATCTCCGTCTTCAACTGCGGTACATTTCATTCGCATAGCATCGGAACCTGTATTGGGTTCAGTCAATGCCCACCCTCCAATATATTCAGCCGTCGCTAATTTGGGCAAATATTTTTTCTTTTGCTCTTCGTTTCCAAATGTTAAAATATGACCGGTACACAAGGAGTTGTGAGCTGCGACAGACAAACCGATAGAACCACACACTTTTGCAATCTCAGAAATCACTGTTACGTATTCGTCGTATGTAAATCCAGAGCCCCCATATTCAGTAGGCACTAAAACTCCCATCAGTCCTAATTTACCAAGTTCTTTAAAAATATGAATCGGGAACTCTTGGCTCTCATCCCACTTCATCATATCAGGACGAATGTTCGCATCAGCAAAGTCACGAATCATATCCGCAATCATTTTCTGATTTTCATTGTAATTAAAATCCATTATATACTTTTTAATAATTGACTAAACTGATTATATTATTAGAAAATGGTGCAATCTTTTGCTCTCCGTCTAAAAATGTTAGATTCACTAAAAATGAAAATCCTACAACATTAGCTCCTTGGGACTTTACTAGCTGTGCTGCAGCCATTGCAGTACCTCCTGTCGCTAACAAATCATCATGAACTATTACGTTCATACCTTTAGATAAGGCATCTTCATGCATTTCAATTTCTGCTGAACCATATTCTAAATCATATTTGTAAGAAATGGTTTTATATGGTAATTTCCCTTTTTTTCTAACAGGAATAAATGGAATATCCATCGCTTGAGCGATTAGTAGCCCCCAGAAAAAACCACGACTTTCTATACCTATAATTGCATCGGGCTTCAAAACTTCACTTTTACTTACAAAAGCCTTTGTAATTTCTGAAGTTAGCTCAGGATTCTCCAAAATTGGGGTAATATCTTTAAAAACTATCCCTTGTTTTGGAAAGTCGATCACATCGCGAATTGTTCCTTTGATTTTATCTTCTAACATGCTTATAAAGTTAAATAAGGTGCAATTTTACGATATATATTAGTGTCTATCAACTGAAGTTTATTTAAGTCTTGAATGTTCTTAAACTTACCATGATTGTCTCTGTAATTGATCAAAGACCTGGTTAAGTTCCAATCAAAATAAGGGTGAAGTTTTAACTCTTCCTTGGTTATGGTATTAACATTTATCTTTCGAAATGGTTTTGGATTTGTAATCTTTAAGAAAGGTTGTAATGCTAAATACCGTTCTTCATCCATTCCATATATTTCCATCAATTGTTCCAATTGTACATAACCTCCAAGTTTCTCACGATAAGCTACGATCGATTTGGCATAATATCCACCAATTCCTTTTACTTTTCTTAACGCGGCAGAATCAGCACTATTAATATCCGCTATATAAGGCTCATTAATTTGGGGAGAAGTAGACTTCACTTTTGTGGACTGTTCAAATTTAATTTTATCCTTCGCAGGAAAATTATCAGGCAACAAAATATACGGCTCTAATGATTTATATTTTTCATCAGAAATTACGTACATTTTCTTAAAGTCACTTTTGATTTTAAATTGCCCACCCTTATTTAAATATTTTAAAATTGAATTTGATTGATTTTCAGACAATCCAATTGAAGCTCCAATTTCTAATGAAAAGTGGTTAGGATCAAACGGAGCGAATAAAATGGTATCGTCCACCATATCTATTAATTGATTGTCTTTATCAATTCCCTTAAAATCCTGATATGCTGTAGATGAGGTAGGTTTCGCAGCTTGCACCGAGTCAAACAAATGTTTAACTCTCTCAAATTCCGACTTTAACTTTTCAGCGTTCGGATTGGCTTTCCAGTTTATCCAATCCATAGTATAGATAAGCCCACAAATGAATAAAATGAGCAGCAAGAAAACGAAAACACCTTCTTTTTCTAATTTTGTAAATGTTAAAAAGTCTCGAACTTGTTTTCTCATAGAGGCATTTTACACCTCTAATATACTGATTTTTAAAAAACGAACTATTTGAACTTTTTAATTTCTCCAGATTTAATTCGCTGAAAATAGGAAATCATATCAGTTCTAACTTCTTTAGACAAAATCAACAGACCTAGAATGTTTGGGAATGCCATACCAAGAATCATTAAATCTGAAAAGTCGAGAACCGCACCAAGTCCAACTGAAGAACCAATAACAATAAAAATTAGAAAGATTAACTTGTAAGTATTTTCTGATGTTTTGCTTTTTCCAAATAAGTAGGTCCACGCTTTTAGTCCATAATAAGACCATGAAATCATGGTGGAAAAAGCAAATAGGAAAATCGCAATTACTAAAACTAATGAAAACCATGGAAAGACAGAACCAAACGCTGCAGACGTCAATTCAGATCCCTCTAACCCGGAAGTTCCGTCTGCATATCCTGTAAATACCAACACTAATGCTGTCATGGTGCAAACCAATACCGTATCTACAAACGGTTCCAATAATGCAACCACACCTTCACTTACGGGTTCATTAGTTTTGGAAGCAGAGTGGGCAATTGAAGCGGACCCTACCCCTGCTTCATTAGAAAAAGCTGCTCTTTGAAATCCTACAATTAAGACTCCAATTACTCCTCCTTTAATTGCAGGAGAATTAAATGCGCCTTCATATATCTCATAAAATACATCACCTACATTGGCGAAATTAATACCTATTATTATTAGAGCAAAAAGCACATAAATTCCAGTCATAAAAGGCACAATCTTATCAGTAACCTTTGCGATACTTTTGATACCACCAATTATTACGATTCCTACCAAAAGTGCTAAGATGATTCCGAACCAAATACCCATTCCTTCTAGGATAGGAAATTCACCTGACAATTGGGCAAAAGCCTGATTAGCCTGAAACATGTTACCTCCTCCGAAGGAACCTCCAATACAAAGTATTGCAAACAATACTGCCAACACTTTACCTAATCCTCCTAAGCCCTTACGCTTAAGCCCTTCACTCAAGTAATACATTGGCCCTCCTGATACATCACCATCCTTACCTACAACTCTATACTTCACCCCCAGTGTACATTCTGTGAATTTACTTGCCATACCAATTAGTCCTGCAACTATCATCCAAAATGTTGCACCAGGTCCTCCTAAGCTAATTGCGACTGCTACCCCTGCTATATTTCCCAGACCTACGGTACCTGACAACGCAGTTGTCAATGCTTGAAAATGACTAACTTGGCCTTCATCATCTGGATTGTCAAACTTTCCCTTTATTAACTGCATTGCATGGGGCAATCCCATTGCATTAATAAAACGCATTCTAATAGTGAAGAAAATTGCTCCAAGAACCAACCAAACCACTATAAAGGGTATTCCCTTTTTCTGAATATCTCCATTTGGGTGTAATACGGGTTGATGAGTATCATATACAATGGAGGCCATATTTTCAGCCCCTACTTGAATTATATCGTTTATGTTGTTAGAATCAAAAATGGTTTTACCTTCAGCGGTATTGTGTTTCAATTTGCCTTGAGCATTGGCATAAACCTCAATATCCTTGACATTATCTTGCGTTACAATTGCAATCAAATCTCCCTTTTTTACTTGACTACCTTCTTCAATTTTCCATTCCTTCAATATTATTTTTGTAACCTCTGGATTTGACCATCCAGGAGCCTTTACATTCTTTAATTCTGCATATACTACAGGGTCATAAATACCTATCGCAGAAAAAGGATCCCAAAATAAAAAATCACTCATATAACCTACGATAGGTTTAACAAATGAATTGATAGCCTCGGGCCCAGATTTGGTTTCTACTACCCCTGACAACCTAATTTCTGAACCTAATGAATCTCTTACAATTACAGAAAACTCTTCACCTTCAGTTAGTCCGTTAGCAAAATCAGACGATAATTTTACATCTTGTTTATTCCATTTATAAGTGTAAGGAGGAACACCACCATTGACTTTTACTCTTGCTTCCCCATCGTTTATTTCAGGTGATGGATTGTCTGTTGTAACTGTCGCTTTAAACTCAGAGGCCGATACGTTTGCACTAATGAATAAAAAAGCTAGTAAATAATTGGTGTATTTAAACATGTATAATGATTTGAGATTTTTGTTTAGGTAACTTAACAAATATATTGTTTTTTTTATGCTTGCAATTGGTTCTCGAGTATTTGCAATCCTTCCTCAAAAGAGTGAGGGTTATACCCTAATTCTGAAATTGCTTTATCTAAAATAAATCCAGTCTTAGGTGGTCTTTTAGCAGCTTGGCTAAGGGTGCTTGAACTCACCTCTTTAATAGATGTAGTATTCAAATGAAAATAGTTAGCAACTCTTTTTACTAACTCAACAATGCTCATTTGGTCCTTACCTGACAAATGAAAAACTCCTTCTTTCTCTTTGTCTGCAATTAACAAACATCCTTCCGCTAGATCTTCTGCCAAAGTTGGAGACCGGAATTGGTCATTTACTATACTCAAAGGATCTCCTTTTTCTAATGCTTGTTTGGCCCATAGTACAATATTATTTCTACTCATAGACTCCGCTACACCGTATACTATGATTGTTCTAACTATACTCCATTTAATATTGCTTTCCTCCAACAGTCGTTCTGAGTCAAATTTACTTTGTCCATAAAAACTAAGTGGGTTGGGTTTATCTGTTTCACGGTATGGTCCACTTTTTCCATCAAAAACAAAATCTGTTGATAAATGAATCAAGTGCGAATTGTGCTTTCTTGAGGCGTTTATCAGGTGCATCACAGCTTCTACATTCAATTGTCGACACTTTTCCTTTTCGGTTTCACAAACATCAACATTAGTCATTGCTGCGGTGTTAATAACGACATCAGGTTGAAAACTATCAAATACCGCTTCAACGTCATTAACATTAGTTATATCCAACGATTGATAATTATATCCTTTTCTGTCAGACATTCTATTTTCTCCTTGAGAAGTGGCTAATACTTCGTAATTCTCCTCTCTAATGGTTATTAAATTCTTGATCAGCTTTTGACCAAGCAGGCCATTACTTCCTGTAATAAGTATTCTTTTCAATGAAATCTATTTTATATTTTTTACTACAAATAATTGTTATTATAAGTCCCAAATATTGGTTCTTTTCTTAGAAAAAACATGCTTAAAAAGCTCCTTGTGTTCCAAAATAAATGCCATAGATAGGTATATCAAAAAAGACAGTCCTACTGAAATAAAGGAAAAATAAATAAAGAATAAACGAATCCTTTGAATTTTAATTCCAAGTTTTTCGCCCCACCATTCGCATACCCCAAATGCATTTCTTTCAAATATTTCTTGAATCCTCTTCTTCATGAATCAACTTCTAATTATTTTATTTCCGATAGCACAATTTAAGCAATTTTTATTTTTACAATAGGCAACACTCAATTGGATTAATGATTGTGAAGTAAAAGCATTTTTGGAATCAATTCCAAATGACTTGAAGTGTGAAATTATTGTATTATCCTCAGAACGCAATTCTTCTAGAAAACGGACGGATCGTTCGATAATTTGATCATCTCCTATTTTCTTCCCGTAAGCGAACATTACTGGCACCACTGCATTAATGATTAAAATTCTTTTACCTGAAATCCCTAGATTAGTGTATTTGTTCTGTTTGGAAGGTTTATCAAATAGAAAATGATTCTCCCAATATTCATTTGCTCGAGTGTCAAACAATTCTATCATCTCATTAATAGTGCTTGTCTTTAATATCAACGCAAACATTTTTTTATGTCGAAAAACTAAACTAGCAAACTGAGACAACCGAATCGTAGGAAAATTAGCAGGTCGTAACCTTAAAAATTTCCAACTACTGCCATTGAGTTCAAAAAGTCTATGTTTTGATTTCAAAAAATTGTATTCTGTTTTTAATCGATTTGGATATTCATCAACAAAATCCTTATTTAAAAGCCCAGCTTGCCCAAAAAGCAGCGCTTCGATTTGAAATTGTTGTTCATACTTAGAATATAATTGAAAAGGCACATTAATAGCTAATTGGTAAAATGGTTCACTATTCACTTTAAAACCAAAATATTTTGCCAACCAGATATAAAATACACTTTCCCAGTCCCCATTTAGTTGCGACAATGTTTGATTAATGGGGCTCACCTTAGCTTCTAACCTTTCAATGAGCAAACGATCTAACCAATTTTTTAAAGTAAATGAATCTATATTAGAGAGACTATTTCTACAGGATAACCAATCAGTCTCTAACATCAACCGATCATGATTTGAAACGACTACCTCAGGAATTAATGATTTAAGCTCTAAAACTGGAATTTCAGAACCATCCCTTAGAAATACCGGCTTGTCATATTTGTAAACCACATGGAGTATAACACTTTCATAATCCTTATCTAGGTCGTGCTTATGCGCATACCAGTCAGAGGAATTAATGTGGACCTCCACATTACCAGCCCAATCTCTGTCATCAATTACTAATCTAGCATTTAAAAAATCAGGCCCAGCATTTTGATTGAGAACACCTACAGACTTTACACTAATTCTCTCCCCTTTCATCCCAATCAGTTCTACTGTATTGAGATTTTGAAATTTCCAGATATAATGTAGAAAGTCCTCCGTCATTTTGTATGTTAAATTACTCCAAATTTCTTTAAGTACAATTCCATTTCTTGCTGTAATTCCTTAGCCTTCTCTCCTGCAACTATTGAAAATTTTTCAGTTTTGTCTGCATAAATTATTCCTCGACTCGAGTTTACCAGAAGACCACAATCCGCATTCATCCCATTCAATGCAACCTCTTCCAAACTTCCTCCTTGGGCACCAACGCCAGGCACTAAATAAAAATTGTCAGGAGCAATCTTCCGGATTTTTTTCAGCATTTCAGGACGAGTTGCTCCCACCACAAACATCATGTTTTCGGCATTTCCCCATGAATTTGCTTTAGTAATTACTTTCTCGTGTAACTTAAGACCTGTAGAATCAGAAGTCATAAACTGAAAATCTAATGCTCCCTCATTGGAAGTTAATGCCAACAAAATGACCCACTTATTATCGTATGATAAAAAAGGTAAAACTGAATCACTCCCCATATATGGAGCTACTGTTATTGAATCAAAATCCATTTGCTCAAAAAAAGCACGAGCATATAACTTTGAAGTATTTCCAATATCTCCTCGTTTGGCATCTGCAATCGTGAAAATATCCTTTGGTATATAATTCAATGTCTTTTCTAAACTCAACCAGCCTTTACTACCCAAACTTTCATAAAAGGCAATATTGGGTTTATAAGCTACACAATAATCCTTAGTAGCATCAATAATTGCTTTATTAAATTCAAATATAGGATCTTCTGTTTCCTTTAAGTGATTGGGAATTTTTTCAATATCTGTATCTAACCCTACGCATAGGAAACTTTTCTTTGCTTTGATATGGGCAACTAGTTCTTGTCTATTCATCTCTTATTCAATTGATCCTTCCTTCATCTTTTCAGTATTCTCCGCCATTTTTAATGCATCACTTATTTCATCTAAAGCGCCACCATTAATAATTGCATCTAAATTATATACTGTCAAATTAATTCTATGGTCCGTTACTCTACCTTGAGGGTAGTTGTAGGTTCTTATTTTTGCGGAACGATCACCAGAAGAAACTAAAGTTTTACGATGCTCTGCCCTCTCTGCATTCTTAATAGCTAATTCCTTTTCATACAACCTAGATCTTAATACCGTCAAGGCCTTTTCGTAGTTCTTGATCTGACTTCTCCCCTCTTGACATTCTACTACTGTATTAGTGGGTATGTGTGTTAACCGAACTGCAGATTCCGTTTTATTAACGTGTTGCCCACCAGCCCCAGACGACCTAAAGGTATCTTTCTTTACATCTGACATATTTAATTTAATATCGACTTCATCTGCTTCTGGAAGAACAGCTACTGTAGCTGCAGAAGTATGCACTCTACCTTGTGTCTCTGTTTGCGGCACTCGTTGTACGCGGTGAACCCCGGATTCATATTTTAACGTTCCGTAGATATCATCACCACTTACACTAAATGACACCTCCTTAAAACCACCTGAAGTTCCTTCATTCATTGATAGCACTTCATATTTCCACCCTTTAGATTGTACAAATCGAGTATACATATTGAAAAGATCTCCAGCAAAAATAGCTGCTTCATCACCTCCTGTTCCACCACGAATCTCTACTATAACATCCTTCGAATCTTCCGGATCTTTTGGTATCAACATGTATTTAATTTTCTCCTCTAATTCATCTCTCTTTTCTATTAACTCATCCAGTTCCATTTTTGCCATTTCACGAAACTCTTCATCTTTTTCTTTGGCCAAAATATCTTTAGAGGAAACAATATTTTCTAAAACGTTTTTGTATTCTTCATACGTTACTACAAAAACCTCAAGATCTTTATACTCCTTATTCAGTTTAACATAACGATCCATATCTGAAATAATTTCAGGATCAACGATCAACTGTGCTACTTCGTCCCAACGCTCTTTAATGGATTGTAGCTTTTGTAATAGATTACTCATAGTTCTTAATAAATAAATTCACCAAATTCACTCTTAATCGTCAGTTTCCTTTGATCACACTGCTCAACTCTTCCTACAATTTTCGCTTCCACATTAAAAGATTGAGAAATATTAATAATATCCTGAGCAATAGACTCATCAACGTACAATTCCATTCGATGTCCCATGTTAAAGACCTTATACATTTCACTCCAATCTGTTCCCGATTGCTCTTTTATCAATTTAAATAAAGGGGGAACCTCAAAAAGGTTATCTTTTATGACATGAACATTATCCACAAAGTGAAGCACTTTTGTTTGGGCTCCACCACTGCAGTGAACCATTCCATCAATCTTTCCTTTATACTTCTCTAGAATTTGTTTGATAATTGGCGCATATGTTCTTGTTGGTGACAATACCAACTTACCTATATCAATAGAAACACCTTCCAGACGATCTGTTAAAGCATATTTTCCAGAATAAGTTAAATCATCGGGAATTGCAGCATCATAAGTTTCAGGATACTTTTCTTTAACCGCACTACCAAAGACATCATGACGAGCACTAGTTAAACCATTACTTCCCATCCCTCCATTATACTCTGTCTCATAAGTAGCCTGACCAAAAGAAGCCAATCCAACTATTACATTGCCTGATTTGATATTATGATTTGAGATTACATCCGCTTTTTTCATTCTGCATGTCACTGTAGAATCGACAATAATAGTTCGAACCAAATCCCCTACATCTGCGGTTTCTCCACCGGTAGAATATATCCCAATTCCTTGACTTCTTAAATCTGCCAAAACTTCCTCAGTTCCATTTATGATAGCAGAGATTACTTCACCTGGCACTAAGTTTTTATTTCTACCAATCGTAGATGAAACTAATATATTATCTACTGCTCCCACGCACAATAAATCATCAGTGTTCATGATAATGGCATCTTGTGCGATTCCTCTCCAAACTGCTACATCACCAGTCTCTTTCCAGTAAGCATAAGCCAACGAAGATTTCGTACCTGCGCCATCTGCGTGCATCACAATACAATGATCATCACTTCCAGTTAAAGTATCAGGGACTATCTTACAGAATGCCTGTGGAAACAATCCTTTATCTACATTCTTAATGGCATTGTGCACATCCTCTTTGGATGCGGAAACACCTCTCTGTGCGTATCTTTCTTTATTACTCATGTGTTAAAATAAAAAAACATCCCCTTCGAAAAAGACGAAAGGGACGTTTAGTATCATAATTTATTTTGCGCTACTCCTCTCCTTCAGGAGCAGTATCTTCTTTTTGTTCATTAGTAGACCCGTTTTCCTCTGTTGGGGTTGATTCCTCAGTAGGAACTTCATCTTGAGGTGTTCCCTGATCCATTTTCGGAGTAGGAGTACTATTCTTAGGTATATAATCTGTTCTTAAGATAGAGAATTCCGTTCTTCTATTCAATTGATGAGCTGCTTCACGCTCTTCCTCGGTTGCCATTGCATTAATCTCAGCATCTGTGATCAATAGAGCATTTTCACCATATCCTTTAGGAACCATTCTATCCTCTGCAATACCAAGGCTTACCAAATAATTTACAGCAGACTCTGCTCGACCTTGAGATAGTTTTAAGTTATACGGACCACTACCTCTACTATCTGTATTTGCTTTTAATTCAATAACGATATTAGGGTTATCTACTAAAATTCCATACAAGTAATTTAATGAATCTTTCGCTTGTTGAGTCAAAGTCGTTTTATTGAATTCATATAAAATCTCAGGAAGCTTAATTGGGTCTTTAGTAATTGGCTGCAATTCGTATAAGTGAGAGAACTGCTTACTTTCTTCGATATCAACTGTTGTCTCATTACCTTTCGCCTTTAAAAACCCCGGTTTTGTTACAGAAATCGAGTAGGAAGTATTTGGCTTGATGTAAGGATCTCCAGCATTATCTGCAAACTCAAAGGTACCAGCAGCATCAGTTTCTGCTTCTGCGGTTGTTCCATCAGTTCCAATTAAAGTAACAGTAGCGGCAACCAATGGCTCTCCTGTTTCAAGATTTTTTACTAACCCGTTCAACTTAAAGAATAATGGTGGTTCAGAAAATGACCAAATATCATCCTCCCCTTTACCTCCTTGACGACTAGTTGTAAAGTATCCTCTATTTTGATTTCCATTAAAAATGATTCCAAAGTCATTCGCATTTGAATTTATTGGAGATTTCATATTTTGTGGATTCCCCCATTTATTTTCTCCTAAAGACTCTGCACTAAATATATCCAATCCACCCATTCCAGGCAAGCCATCAGAAGCGAAATAAAGTGTTCCATCTTCCTTAATGTATGGAAACATTTCGTCGCCCTTGGTATTGATGTCTGAGCCTAAATTAATTGGCTCCGACCACCCTTTAGATCTAGATATCAAAGTAGTATACCACAAATCCTTACCACCATAACCACCTTCTAAATCTGCAGCAAAAATCAAAGTTTTATCATCGCTAGATAATGCTGGATGACCAATCGTGGTGCTGTCATTACCAATGGCAATAGCTTCTTCCTGACCAAATGCATTACCCATCTTTTTCGCCTGATAAATCTTACATCCGAAATATCCCTTTTTATCAACCATACATCTAGTAAAATAGATTGTATTTCTACGTTGATTCATTACCGCTGATCCTTCTTCACTTTCGGTATTAATACCTTCTACTAACTTGGGCTCACTCCACTTCCCTTTTCTATCAACAGATGAAACATATAAATCGGCAAAGCTCTGACCAGTAACAGCCGAAACGCCTGAACCTGTAGCACCTTCTCTTAATGAAGTAAAGATAATTTCTTCGTTATTTTTATCTGCAAAAGTTGGAGAAAAATCATATCCTTCAGAGTTCAGTAAACTCATAGGCTCTACCACATACTTTGTAGGTTGATCTTTCCATTTCTGTGCATCTTGTGCAGACTTCACACCTTGCTCTCCTCTTGGATCTTCAGGAACCTCGGCGATATACTTTTTAAATTGCACAATAGCTTCATCATACTTCCCGTTGAGCATTTTCATCTCACCCAAATGAAGATACGATAATGGGTTGTTATAACGCGCCAAAATAGCCTTATCATACCAAACTTCAGCTTGCTCTGCTTGGTCACTTAATCGATATGACTCTGCAATTTTAAATATGATTTCAGCTTTAACATCTCTACCCTTCTCTTTGGTGTAAGCTTTCTTATACATTTCGATAGCATCAAAATACTTCCCTTCTTTGTACAGGGCATGATCTGCTTCTTCCAAAAAATTCTTTTGAGCGCTAATATTCAGGGAGAAAATAAAAGCAAAGAAAAATAGACCTACTAATTTGTTATAGTTCATAGAGGTGAATTAAGGTTTTTTTTACACAACGGGTGCTAAAATAAACAAATCTTTTTAATGATACAATGAAGTTTATTAAAGTAAAATCAATCATGTCCGCTCAATAGCGGTACATGATTAAATTCCAACACTATTTAGTATAGAGCAATTCTCTGTACTTTGGCAAAGGCCACATCTCATCATCTATTGTTAATTCTAATTTATCGACACTTTTTCTTATGATATCAAAGAAAGGTTTCACCTTCAAACTATACTCTTTAGCTCTTTCTTCGGCAGACTCCAAATTGTTAATTCTCTTTCGTTCTACACGCATTTTCTCAGCGTTCTCAGATATAATTTGAATATGATTAGAAATAGCTGCTATCATTTCCAATTGATTCTTTGCATTCTTCTTAAAATCGGCAGCGTCATAAATTGTCTTTAGCCCTTTTACATTATTGATTAGAATATTTTGATAACGTATGGCAACAGGAATAATATGATTAATTGCCAAATCTCCCATTACTCTTGATTCAATTCGGATAACCGTTGTGTAATTATCCAATGCTATTTCGTGTCTAGCTTCTAATTCTCTATGTGTAAGCACCCCTTGTGAAGCAAACAAATCGATAGTTTTCTGTTCCTTCATTACATCCAATGCATGTGGAGCAGAATTAATATTATTTAATCCTCTTTTAGCAGCCTCTTTCAACCATTCTTCTCCGTATCCATTTCCTTCAAATCTAATTTTCTTAGACTCCACAACATACCTTCTCAGCACTTTAAAAATAGCATCATCCTTTTTATCTCCCTTAGATATTAAAGCATCTACATCTTCTTTAAAATCGACTAATTGTTTAGCAACAATAGTATTGATTATGGTCATGGCATTTGCACAATTCGCCGTTGAACCAACTGCTCTGAATTCAAACTTATTACCGGTAAAAGCAAAAGGAGAAGTTCTGTTTCGATCTGTATTATCCAACAAGATTTGAGGGATTTTACCAATATTCAATTTTAATTCAGTTTTTTCATCTGCTGACAATGCCTTATTCTCGCTCACTTTGGCTTCTAATTGATTCAGCACTTTTGTTAACTGAGACCCTATAAAAACAGAAATTATAGCGGGTGGAGCTTCATTAGCACCTAAACGATGTTCATTACCAGGGGTTGCTATTGAAGAACGCAACAAGTCTGCATTATCGTGTACTGCTTTGATCGTATTTATAAAGAAAGTCAAGAACCTTAAGTTGGATTTTGGGGTACTTCCGGGGCTCAATAAATTCACACCAGTATTGGTACTTAAAGACCAGTTATTGTGTTTCCCAGAACCATTAACACCTGCATAAGGCTTCTCATGTAACAACACTTTAAAATTGTGTTTACGCGCCACTCGATCCATTATGTCCATTAACAGTTGGTTGTGATCTACAGCTAAATTAGCCTCCTCAAAGATAGGAGCACATTCAAATTGATTAGGTGCAACTTCGTTGTGACGTGTTTTTACGGGAATTCCTAATCGCATACATTCGATTTCCAACTCACGCATAAACGCACTAGCCCTCTCTGGAATCGCTCCAAAGTAATGATCTTCTAATTCTTGACCTTTAGCAGGCGAATGACCAAAAACAGTCCTTCCTGTTGTAATTAAATCAGGCCGTGCATTAAATAAAGCAATGTCAACTAAGAAGTATTCTTGCTCCCAACCTAACGTAGCAATTACTTTGTTTACATTTTTATCAAAGTATTGATTGACATCTACCGCTGCTTTATCAACAGCATGTAAAGCTTTAAGAAGCGGCATTTTGTAATCTAAAGACTCTCCTGTATATGAAATAAATATTGTTGGTATACATAGTGTTTTTCCTATAATAAAAGCAGGAGAAGAAGGATCCCAGGCTGTATAACCTCTGGCTTCGAAGGTGTTTCTAATCCCCCCATTTGGCAAACTGGAGGCATCTGGCTCTTGCTGAACCAATTGATTCCCATCAAAACGTTCTACCACATTATTATCACTAATTGGTTCAAAAAAAGCATCATGCTTTTCAGCAGTTGTCCCTGTTAAAGGTTGAAACCAGTGGGTGTAATGCGTACAACCTTTTTCCATTGCCCATGACTTCATAGACGATGCTACTAAATCAGTTATTTTACGCTCAACTCTTGTTCCCTTATCAATTGCCTCTACTACTGCCTTATAAATATCTTTTGGCATATATTGGCTCATTGCATCTTTATCAAATACATGAACACCATAGTAGTCAGAAACTTTTGCTGATGGGTAATTTACTTCTTTTGGCGCGCGAGACATAACAGCCTCTAATGCTTTAAAACGAACGGTAGACATACAATTAAATTTGAGGTGAATTATTCAACAAATTTAATTAGATAATCAACACGTCAACTATAAAAAGCAATTTTTTTCAATCACCCCTCCCATTTTTTATCTCAACATTCAAAAAAAGTGTAGTTTATTTTACAAAACCCCTTATAAATTGAGTCTAGAATAGAGAATAAATATAAATTACATAAAACACAACAAGAAAAACACCTTTCATTCTTGAAACTTGCTTTCCAAAATAGATTAATGGAAAAATTAGAGCCGAAATACCGACTAAAACATAATTATCAAAATTGATAATACTTTGGGAGACATCTATAGGGTGAATCATAGCAGTAATTCCCAAAATAGCCAATAGATTAAAGATGTTTGAACCAATTAAATTGCCAATTGAAATATCAGCCTCCTTCCTATATGCAGCAACACATGAGGTTATTAACTCCGGGAGGCTTGTACCAAAAGCGACAATTGTTAACCCAATCACGCGTTCAGTCACCTCAAATTTACGTGCAATATCAACAGCCCCTTCTAACATCAAATCAGCTCCAAATACAAGTCCTAGCGCTCCTAAACCTATAAAAAAAACAGCTTTCCAAATTGGCATCGACTTCACACTCTCATCCAACTCTTCTGCCATAGCAGGTAGCTGATGATTTTTCCTACTATTGTATATCAACCATGTAATGAAAACCACTAAAGAAGAAAATAAGACAACACCCTCTATGGCTGACAACACTCCATCAATAACAAAAGAAACAAACAACAAAGTAGAGAACATCATCATCGGCCAATCCGTCCGAATGGTTGCTCTTTGAACTGCTATTGGGAATATTATTGCAGTTAGACCTAAAATTAAGGCAATATTTGAAATATTAGAGCCAACTATTGCACCCACAGTAATATCAGGAAAACCGCTTAAGGCAGCATCTACACTTACAAGCAATTCTGGCGCAGAAGTACCGAAAGAAACAATTGTCATTCCTATAACCAAAGAAGACAATTTAAATTTCAAAGCCAATGAAACAGCCCCTTTAACTAAGAAGTCTCCACTTAGAATTAACAGTAAAAAACCACCGACGAGAAAAAGAGTGGATAACAACATCAGTTACTAGAATTATTCTTCCTAGGCTGGCTATTAATATCTTTCGTAATATTAATTTCATCATTTACCACCTTAGAACTTTTCCTAATTTCCTCTTGTATATCTGAAGTTGCATTTTTAAATTCTCGAATTCCTTTCCCAAGACCTCTGGCCAATTCAGGAATTTTCTTTGATCCAAAAAACATAATGATTACGAGGATAATCACAAATAACTCGGGAGTACCGATATTGAAAAAAAGCAATATTGAATTCAACATATTAAGATAATTTGAAACAAAATTAAATAAAAAGCCCCACTCCTCTATTGAAGAATGGGGCTTAATCAAATAATATATTTATTACTTACCTTTCTTTTGCTCATCTCTTTTTGCAAGGTCAACTACAACAGGAGTTGCAATGCAAAGTGAAGAATATGTTCCAACAATTACACCAACTAATAGCGCAAATGCAAATCCACGAATAACTTCTCCACCGAATAAAAATATCATTAACAATACGAAAATTGTACTCAATGAGGTGTTGAAAGTCCTACTTAAAGTACTATTTAATGCATTATTAATCGTTTCTTCCATAGGCGCTTTTTTATGCATACCTAAATATTCTCTAATCCTATCAAAAACAACAACAGTATCATTTATAGAATAACCTACAACAGTCAAAATTGCGGCTATAAAAGCTTGATCAATTTCTAAAGAGAAAGGTAATATACCATAGAAAATTGAGAAGATTGCTAAAACAATCAAAACATCATGAAAAATAGCAACAATTGCCCCAAGGCCATATTGCCATTTTCTAAACCTAAACACAATGTACAAGAATATGATAACCAATGAGAATGCAATCGCCCAAAAAGAAGAAGACTTAATATCATCCGCAATAGTAGGACCGACTTTCTGAGAACTCATAATTTCATAATTAAGGTTCATTTGAGCCAACCCTTCATTTAACTTACCTTCAACTTGATCATCAGCATCAATATCTTCGCTATCGATAAGGTATGAAGTTGTAATTTTAACTTGGTCGGCATTACCAAATGTTTTAACTTCAGGTGACAAATTAACACCACTTGCAGTCACAAAAGCATCTTGCAAAGAGTTTCTAACATCAGTAGTATTTACCTCTTGATCAAAACGTACTAAGTAAGTTCTACCACCAGTAAAATCAATTCCGTAGGACAAACCTTTAGTTGCAAATGATCCAATTCCAACTAGAATCAAAATACCAGAGAAGATATAAAACTTCTTTCTATTGGTTACGAACTTCAATGCAATATTTTGGAAAGCACCTTCAGTAAATGATGTAGAAACAGTTATTTTCTTTTTATTATCTAATCTCCATGCGAATATCAATCTTGTAATAAAAATAGCTGAGAATAAAGAGGTGAAAATACCAATCACTAAAGTTTTAGCGAAGCCTTCAACAGGACCTGTACCGAAGAACCAAAGAATTGCTCCGGTTAACAACGTTGTGACATTCGCATCTAAAATGGAAGAGTAAGCATTCTTATATCCATCCTCAATCGCCAATCGAGCACCTTTACCAGCCGCCAACTCCTCTCTGATTCGCTCATAGATAAGAACGTTCGCATCTACCGACATACCAATTGTCAATACAATACCTGCAATTCCTGGCAAAGTCAATGCTATGTTGGTAGAAGCTAAAACCCCTAGAACAAAGAATAAGTTTGCTAAAAGCGCAATATCTGATGCTAAACCAGCTTTACCGTAATAGAAAACCATGTAAATAAGTACAATCACCAAGGCAATCATAAATGATGATAAACCTGAAGTTATTGCTTCTTGACCCAACGAAGGACCTACGATAGCTTCTTCTACGATTTTAGCAGGAGCCGGCAACTTACCTGCCTTTAAGATATTAGCAATTAATTTTGCCTCATCAATAGTAAAGTCTCCTTCTATTGAAGAAACACCACCAGAAATTTCTTGATTAACATTTGGGAAAGAGTAAACGTAATTATCCAGAACAATTGCAATACTAGAACCAACATTACTTTTTGTGATTGCTTTCCACTCTTTTGCGCCGACAGCATCCATTTTCATGGTAATCTCTGGACGTCCACCCATCGGGCTAAAGTCTTGAAATGCATCAGTAATAACATCTCCTTCTAAGGGTGCCTTACCATCTCTATTGTTAACCTTAATTGCTATCAACTGAAGAAATTGCTCAGCATCATCATAAGGCTTTGCAGTCCACAACAACTTCAACTTAGAAGGGAACATTGCTTGAATCTCTTCCATTCTCAGATATTCATTAACCTTAGCAGTATCTGAAATTCTTGAAAAACCGACTGCAGGACCGTTACCAGGGCTATAACTACCTTGTTCATTCTGAAAGATAGCAGGAGTTAAAACTGCAAACAAAGGATTCTCCTTTGTGAACTCTTCTAATGATTGTTGGTTTTGACCTAAACTATCTGTGTCATTTCCTGCAGATATCAAATCCGTTAAGTTCTCCTCCTCTACAACAGCAGTATCCGCTAATGTTGAGTCTGCTGAAAGTAATTCCTCATTATTTTCAGCTATTTCTACAGTAGTATCAGCAATGATAGCATCAGCAGTATCTATCTGAATTACCTTATCAGACTCCTCTCCCAACAACAAGCCCTTTAGCTTAGTGTTAGCCTCCGCCAACATTGGATATACTTCTTGGTTCTCATAAGTCTCCCAGAATTCCAATTTAGCAGTCCCTTGAAGTAATTGTCTTACTCTATCTTTATCCTTAACACCTGGCAATTCCACCAAAATTCGGTCGGAAGCCGCCAATTTTTGAATATTAGGTTGAGCAACTCCAAATAGATTTACCCTCGTTCTTAAAACTTCAAAACTTCTATCGAAAGCAGACTCCGCTTCTTCACGAATAAAAGCAATTACTTCTTCATTTGAAGCATTTCTTTCAATTCGATCTTTATTCTCAAGCGTATAAAAAATAGCTGTCATTTGTTTATCAACAGCCACTTCTTTCCAAGCACTTTCAAAAAGAGTTACATAATCCTCATCACTTTCTCTTTTCAATTCCTTAGCTCGGTCGATTACTCTTGTAAAAGTTTCATCTTGGCTGTTTGAAGCTAATGCTTTTACTACATCCTCAACAGAAACCTCTAAGGTCACGTTCATACCTCCCTTTAGGTCAAGACCTAAGTTCAATTCATTTTTCTTACTTTCTGCATAAGTAAATCCAAAAATTGGATACACTTCTACTGAAGACATAGAATCTAAATATCTTTCTTCAGCCTTTGGGTCTCCATTCGAGTAATCTTTTGCATCAGCTTCTACTCCGGATACTACCCAAGTAAACGACAATTGATAAAGACAAGCTAGTGATAGCAATACGATGAAAGTCCAGATTAAACCTTTGTTCTGCATTTTATTAGTATTTGTGCGTCAAAATTAAGCGTGCAAATATAGAATTTCCATTAGTAATTAACAATTTTGATGTACTTTTATATTTAGATTATTTTTTATTTAAAATATTGAGCGATATAGACAACCTTTAAAACCCTTTCATCGTCTACTTCCTTGAATTAAAATTAACTATCGAAATCATGCAATTCCCAAGAAAAACTACCATCATTTTTGTAATGTTTCTTTTTCATCAGCTTTGCTTCGGACAATTTACGTACGAATTAGCTGACACCATACAGGTTTCAGAAAATGGGAAATTATTAAAATCAGCACTTGCAGGTGGATTCAATGCCCCTCAATTTAATAATATTGACTTGGATGGTGATGGCAAAATGGATTTAATTGTTTTCGATAGGGCAGGACATAAAATCACACCATATCTCAATAAAGGAGGTCTAGGATCAATCAACTATGAATACGCCCCCCAATACCTCAAAATATTTCCGCCATTTATATTCGACTGGATGAAATTAATTGACTACGACTGTGACGGTAGAGCAGACTTATTTCATGGCAATCAATCCAGTAACGTTATCGTGCATCGAAATATTGGCTCAACTGGAAACATTCAATTTGGACCTGGAGAATTACTATTTATTAAGAGTAATTCTAGTTTTCCACAAAATTTAAGTGCTATAAAAACAGATATTCCGGGTATTGCAGACATCGATGGTGACGGAGACATCGACTTTCTAACCTTTGGAGCTACACAACTACTTTATCAAAAGAACGTATCTATGGATTCATTGGGAGTATGTGGGTTAAAGTTTGAGTTAAGAAGTGTTTGTTGGGGAAGTTTTACCGAAGGAGGTCTGGATGAACAAATATTCTTGGACAGTTGTGGTTTCAACACCATAGTAAACCCAGAATTAACGGGTGATGGTACCAAAGGAACTCAACAAAATACCGACAAACATGCTGGCTCCACTGTTACTTTATATGACTTTGATAATAAAAATGGAATGGACCTTTTATTAGGAGACATTTCCTCGTACTCTGTTAAAAGATTGATCAATGGAGACATGTCACCAGACTTTAAATCATCAAAAATAGTTAGTTACGATGGCGTATACCCACCTGACTCACTCAATAGAAACAAAATAGCAATCTTCCCTGCTGCATATATTCAAGATTTTAATAATGATGGAAAAGACGACTTAATTCTAACTGTTAATACTTCTGACGACACAAACGCACTTAATGCTAAGAATATCAGACTATTCCTAAATAATGGAACAGTGGGAAACCCTGACTTTACTTACCTGAAAAGTGATTTCCTTCAAGATGAAATCTTAGATTTTGGTAGAGGATCTCTCCCTACTTTCTTTGATTATAATTCTGATGGCTTGATGGACATTGTTGTTGGCAATGAGTATTATTTAGATGATTCTTCGAAAATCGAAGGTCGATTGGCACTATTGAAAAATGTAGGAACTCTAAATTATCCAAAATTTGAATTAGTTAATCGTAACTATTTACAGATAGACACTCTTCCCTTATTAGGCTTTGGTTCACGTGCCACTAGGAGGCTTTCCACTGCATTTGGCGATTTAGATAATGATGGGGACATGGATATGATTATTGGTGATGAATCAGGAAAATTACATTATTTTGAAAATGTCGCATCAATTGGTGCTGAGGCTGACTTTAGATTAAGAGAGCAAAATTTTCAGCAAATTGAAGTCGGAGAAAACGCAAATCCAAGAATCTTAGACCTCGATAAAGATGGGAAACTTGATCTAGTTGTAGGAGAAATACTCGGAAACCTTAACTTTTTTAAAAATAGAGGCACTAACGCAAACCCTATTTTCACCTTAAAAATTGACTCAATAATCTGGGAAGGAAACTATATTTATAGGTATTATTTAGGTGGAAACCCTGACCTTTCTGGACTAACCATAAACAAGCGATATGAAATTACGGAAACCAACATACCAGCAAACAAAGGATTCCTTTATTTAACCAGTATAAATCAATCTAACTATTCCTTGACATTCAGAAATTACATCATAGATAGTGACACCATCAATGAAAGCGGGAAAGGTTACATTGGAGTTGTTTATGATTCTATTGGAAATGTCCGAGACTTCATCTCTGATAACCGCAACAGATCCTCTAACAATAGTCAACCTTTATTTTACGAATATCAAGGAAAACTTCAACTATTATCACCTACCAATGACGGGCGAATAAAATCATTTACAGACATAGACTCCAATCTTTTTGGATCTTTCACTTATTATCAGGATAATGCACTTGAGGTAAATCTTGGATACAATTTATCAGGTGACGTTTACGACTTAAACAATGATGGCAAAATTGATATCGTTTTAGGAAACGAGTCGGGAGGATTAAACATACTATATGGCGATGGATTTGTTGGTATTGACGATCAACACCCTTCTTTTAAAGGCTCTAATAAATCAGGGCTTAGCGTATTCCCAAATCCAACGGACGGAGAATTTAATATCCAATTATCCAACTTTAAAGAGGGTAATAATTATCAAATTAAAATATTTGATTTAGTTGGAAAATTAATTTTATCAAAGTCAATAAATCAAGAGATAACTCGACTAGATATAAATCAACAAAACAAAGGGATTTATTTTATTCAATTATTGACCGATGGAAAGGTTAGTCGTTCTGAAAAATTGGTAATCCGCTAATATTCTAACATTAATGTTTTATTCTTAAAGTCGACTACTGCATTCAATTCTTGCAGTAGATCGGCCCCAAGAATACCGTGTATCATAGGAAGATTGAGGCTTTCATAGACATGAATAACATTAGAGAGGTCAAGTACATTTACCATTTTATTCCATAAGGTAATTCCTCCAAATTTCAACTCCTCAATCAATGCCTTTTGACTTCTGAGTGTCGTATTTCCAATACTCGTAGACTCTTCATCAGTATCATGAATTTGATCTACTAAAAACAAGTCAATAGAATTACTGTCTAAAACTGATTTGGAAGCTCCAGTATCTAACACTAAGTTTACTCTGAAACTATTTACTTCCACTTTTACCAGAAGGTGAATTCCTTCATCAATAACTACAAATTCAATCGGAATAACTACTTGCATTCTGACAAAAAAAAGGGTGAGAAAATCTCACCCTAAACATAAGTGTTTTATTAAAATTAAACGATATTCATATTATCAAATACATCCATCACTGATTTAACAGCAGCAGCGGACTCTTTTAACAATGCCTTTTCATCATCATTCAAGTCTAACTCAATAATCTTCTCTATTCCATTTTTACCCAAAACAACTGGAACTCCCAAATAGATATCCTTCATTCCATACTCACCTTGCAACCACGCACAAACAGGGAATACTCTTTTTTGATCTCTAACGATAGCTTCAACCATTTGAGCAGCGGCTGCACCTGGAGCATACCAAGCAGAAGTACCCATAAGGTTAACTAGCTCTCCACCACCTTTCTTGGTACGTTCAACAATTGCATCTAATTTTTCTGAATCGATTAATTCAGTTACTGGGATACCACCAACAGTAGTGTAACGTGGAAGAGGAACCATAGTATCTCCATGACCACCCATTAGCACTGCCTGAATATCCTTTGGTGAAACATCTAAAGCCTCGGCTAAGAAACTTCTGTAACGTGCAGTATCTAATATACCAGCCATTCCAAACACTCTACTTGAATCAACTTTGGCAGTTAAATAAGCCACATAAGTCATTACATCTAATGGGTTAGATACAATGATAATTTTTGAATTAGGGGAGTGCTTAATGATATTTTCAGTTACTGACTTTACGATACCTGCGTTAGTAGAAATTAAGTCATCTCTACTCATACCTGGCTTTCTTGGCAAACCTGATGTAATAACAACTACGTCTGAATTAGCAGTCTTAGTGTAATCATTTGTAGAACCAATTGTTCTAGTATCATACAAATTGATTGGGGAAGTCTCCCAAATATCAAGAGCTTTACCCTCGGCAAATCCCTCTTTAATATCAACTAATACTACTTCATTAGCAAGCTCTTTGTGAGCAATAACATTTGCACATGTTGCACCTACATTACCGGCACCAACTACAGTTACTTTCATTTTATTTTATGTTTTAATAAGAAACTCTAAGGACGTTGCTAAATTAGGAAACCTAAACCTTTAAGGAAAATAAACCACGATTTATTTATTGTAAAAAACACTAAAAAAAAGGAATCAATTAAATTCAAAAGTTGAAGGCAACCTTTGTTACTTTTACCGTCAAAGCAGTATAAAAGTTGAATGGAGCCGATATCGCCTGAAAAGTTAGAAGAAATAGTGGAAGGTTGCGTAAAAGGCAATCGCGATGCGCAGCAAGATCTTTACAAGTTGATGTATGGTAAAATGCTAGCAGTGTGCTATCGGTACTCAAGAAGACCAGAAGAAGCTAAAGATTTGCTTCAAGATGGTTTTTTGAAGGTATTTAAAAAAATACATAAGTTCAATAATGCAGGTTCTTTAGAAGGATGGATCAGGAGAATAATGGTTAATAATGCCATTGACTATTATCGATTGAATAAAAATAAGTTTGCTATTTCAGAAGCTAATATCAATGAAGATATGCTCATTGAAGAAGTTGATGAAGATGAATCAATTTATGAAGAAATCAATGCGAAAGACATAATGGAAAGTATTCAGAAGTTGAGCCCTTCTTATCGGACCGTTTTTAGCATGTTCGTGCTAGATGGATATTCCCACAAAGAAATTGCAACCGAATTAAATATTAGTGAGGGCACTTCAAAATCAAATTTAGCTAAGGCAAAAAGAAACCTGAGAACTCTTCTAGAAGATAGAAAAAGATATTAAAATGAAAGAACACGAAAAATATAATAAGTTGATTCAAGACAAACTTGATGGGTTTGAATTTGAATATGATGCGGCTGACTGGACTTCTTTGTCTAAAAAGTTGCCTAAAAAGGGATTTCCTAGCTACCTCAAAATCGCCTCTATATTTGCGGGTGCTTTAATTATTGCGGCAGGCGCTTTTTATTTAAGTAATGATAAAAACATTCAAGAAATTCAATCGCCCCAAACTGAGCAGGCAACTCCAATTTTTGAAGCAGATGAAAATAAACCTACTATATCCGAAATAGGATCAGATTCTATTTCGCAAGAAAAAGAGAACCTAACTTCCCATGATTTTAAGCAAAATAAACCTAAGAGGTTCAATCAAGATATAGCCGAACAAGATAAAGCATCAGCTGAACAAGTCATTAATTCAGAAGAAAAGTTAGACAACATCCTCAATCAAAATCAAAAAAAGATTTCCAGTGTTAATGAAAATAAAAAGCACTCGATTAAATTACGAATTGAAAAATCTGTTTATTGCATCAATGATTTAATTAAAATACAGACCAGCCAACCACTCAACAGTCATTTTAGTTTCAAGGTAAACAACAAGTCTTTAACTACTTCAGAGTTTATTCCCGAGGTAGAAGGCGATTATAAAATAGAACTACTAGAAGATGGATTAATCATTGACTCAAAAGCAATTACGATTGCCTCGAAACCTAAATCTAATTTTATTGCTAGCAAGAAAAGTGAAGAATTTGCAAAAATCACTTATAATTTTGAAAGTGAAACTAATGATGAGTATAAGTATGAATGGAGGATCAATGGAGAAGTAGTTTCTAACAAGCCAGATTTTAATAAACACTTTAGAAGATCAGAAAAGATTGAAGTTAAATTAGCAACTGAAAATGCTTCAGGATGCAAATCCAATACGCTTAAAACTATACAAATTGAAGAAGACTTCGACATCTATTCATACGATGCTTTTACCCCAAATGGAGACGGTATAAATGATGAATTTATACCAAAAGCGATAGAAGCGAATAATTTGAAATTCGAAATGATGGTCTATAGCTTATCGGGTCAATTACTATACAGCACTACTGACTTTTCAAAACCTTGGAATGGGAGACGAAATAACGATGGGGAGTTAATGCCTGTCGGAACGTATTTATGGAAAGTTAATTTATATGATGACAACAACGAAATCCATCCTCATAATGGACAAATTAAAATTGTAAATTTTAAATAAAGAAATTACTAATTATGAATCCCTGTTCTAACTAGTTACAAAAAGGAGGTCAAATTGTTTGAGCTCCTTTTTCACTTTATTACTTTAAATGATTCACCACATTTTATCAAAATCAGTCGGCTGAAATTCAGCAATTCTATCTTTAAACATAGTACCTTCCGTATTTTTTAACTGCAAAGGATTCTTATTACCTAATCGTGACAAATATGCCAATGGCGTTAGCACTAAGTAGAATAAAAGAGTCAGAATAATATTTGGGATAATATAACTTAAAACGTTCGCTAGACATATCCATAACTTCTCGATCCATTTGGATAGAGAAACTGAAACTAAACTAACTCCTCCAATAATGACAGCTGCATAAAGAAATTCATTGACCTCTGACAATATAGAAATCAATGTTAAACCTACAACTATAGTCAGTATTGATTTATCTGTATTCGCCTTCAATTTTTTCATTCAAAATAAGGTGTAAATAAATGGAGCCACAGCGCTGCCTGAACCAAATACAATTAAAAAGCCAATCAACAAAAGAATAATAATCATTGGAGCCAGCCAAAACTTTTTCCTCTCACGCATAAAAAGCCATAAATTTCTAATAAAATCCATTCTAATCTTTTTTAAATTGTTTTTTCCACTTCTTATTATTCTGCCAATCGGGTTGATTTTCCTTGAAATACATATAGTTATTGATAACTAAAACATCCATTTCAGTATTCATAAAACAACTATAAGCATCTACAGGACTGCATACCAAGGGCTCTCCACGCACATTAAAACTGGTATTTACCAAAATACCAAACCCTGTCTCCATTTTCACTTGTTTTAATAACTTGTAAAACAAAGGATTCTCCAACTCAGTCACCGTTTGTACTCTTGCAGAATAATCCATATGCGTCACCGCACTCCATTTGCTCCGTGGGATGGACATCCGCTCCTTAAGGGGAATTGAAAAAGACTCTTTCGGAATAGAAAATCTATGCACCTCCTTTAAAGAGGAAACCATCAGCATATATGGAGAATCACTATCAAGTTCAAAAAGGAGCTTAGCATCTTCTTTAAGAACAGAAGGAGCAAATGGTCTAAAACTCTCTCTATACTTGATTTTAAGATTAATTTTCTGCTGCATATCCGCATCGTTTGCAATTGCAAGAATACTCCTATTGCCAAGAGCTCTAGGTCCAAACTCCATTCTCCCTTGAAACCATCCAACCACTTTGTTCTCTAATAAATGTTGAGTACAAATTGCTGTCAATCCTTCATCCGCCTCAATTTTTATTGAAACCGCTTTATAAGCTGCATTCATTTGTAAAATCTCTTTTTCAGAATAATAAGGACCTAAATAGGCGCCTTTCATACTACCACTAGAAGAATCTACCTTTCTATTATTATTGAAATAACCGTAATTAACTGCTAAAGCAGCGCCTAAAGAGGCTCCCGCATCTCCTGATGCGGGCTGAACGAATATATTCTTAAACAATCCCGAGGCTTGCAATTTCCCATTAGCAACACAATTTAGCGCAACACCTCCCGCCATCACTAAATTATCCGAAGAAGTAAGCCTTTTGGCTTCCCTGCCTAGTAAAAGAACAATCTCTTCGGTCACTAGCTGAATAGCTAAAGCTAAATTGCAATGGGATTGAGTCAGCTCATCTTCTTCCATTCTTTCTTGCAATCCAAATAACTCATTCCATTTATTAGAATGAATCATTCTTAAGCCCACAGCGTAATTAAAATACTTTTGATTCAACCAAATTGATCCATCCGATTTAATATCAACCAAATTAGTTTTTATAGTTTTTATATAATTTTTGGTTTGCAATGAATTTGGATCACCATAAGGAGCCAAACCCATCAACTTGTATTCTCCAGAATTAACTTTAAAGCCCAAGTAATAGGTGAAAGCACTGTACAACAACCCTACTGAATGCGGAAAATGCATTTCTTTAAGAATAGAAATTTTATTCCCAACACCTTTCCCAATAGATGCGGTTGCCCATTCTCCTACTCCGTCAATAGTTAAAATTGCAGACTCTTCAAAACTGGAAGGGTAAAAGGCGCTCGCTGCATGAGACAAATGATGTTCAGAAAACAACAATTTTAACTTTTTCTTATCATAGGATTGAACATCTTTCAAACCATCCAGAATCTGCTTTTTTAAAAATAGTTTTTCATTTAACCAAATTGGCATTGATTTCAAGAATGAAACCAATCCTCTCGGTGCGTATGCGTAATAGGTCTCTAATAAACGTTCAAATTTTAAGAATGGTTTATCATAAAACACTACTGCATCCAATTCATCAATTGTATAGCCAGAAGCTTCCAAACAATATTGTATAGATTGAATAGGAAATTCAGAAGTATGCTTGACTCTTGTAAAGCGCTCCTCTTGTGCCGCTGCAATAATATCATGGTTATCAATTATTGCTGCTGCAGAATCGTGATAAAATGCAGAAATTCCTAATATTTTACTCACTCAAGATAAATTTTAAAGCAATAAAACTAATCAAAATCTATAAGCCTATCACTTTAAGGAAAAATGAATCGAACCAATAAAAAAGCCATCCAAATATATTTGGATGGCTCTTCAAGTAATAAATGGATTGTCTATACATCCACTTTTGCGTATTTTGCGTTCTTCTCGATAAATTCTCTTCTTGGTGGAACTTCGTCGCCCATCAACATAGAGAAAATACGATCTGCTTCTGCAGCAGAATCGATTCCAACTTGTCGGAGTGTCCTGAACTCAGGATTCATGGTAGTCGACCACAATTGCTCTGCATTCATCTCTCCAAGACCCTTATAGCGCTGAACACCTACACTGCTTTCCTTTCCATTACCTTTCATTCGCTCAACTGCTTGATCCCTTTGAAGATCAGTCCAGCAATACTCTGATTGATTTCCTTTCTTTACTAAGTAAAGTGGTGGCGTAGCTATATAAATGTTGCCACCTTCAATCAACTCTTTCATATGACGGAAAAAGAAGGTAAGTATCAATGTTTCAATGTGGCTACCATCTACGTCGGCATCACACATAATAATTACTTTATGGTAACGCAATTTAGAAGTATCAAGTGCCTTAGAATCTTCTTCTGTACCAACTCTAACACCAAGTGCCGTATATATATTTTTAATTTCTTCATTCTCAAAAATCTTATGGTGCATGGCCTTTTCCACGTTCAAAATCTTACCTCGCAAAGGCATAATAGCTTGAAACTTTCGATCACGGCCTTGCTTTGCGGTACCACCTGCAGAGTCACCCTCGACCAAATAAATCTCGCACTGAGAAGCATCTTTTTCCGAACAATCCGCCAATTTACCTGGCAATCCACTTCCCGACATTACATTCTTCCGCTGGACCATTTCACGTGCTTTTCTAGCAGCATGACGTGCGGTGGCGGCCAAAATAACCTTCTGAACGATTTGTCTAGCATCTTTGGGGTGCTCTTCCAAATAATTGGCAAGCATCTCACTTACAGCCTGATCAACAGCTCCCATCACCTCACTGTTACCCAGTTTGGTTTTAGTTTGACCTTCAAATTGAGGTTCGGCAACGTTTACAGAGATAACGGTGGTTAAACCCTCTCTAAAATCATCACCATTAATATCAAATTTTAACTTCGAAAGGGCCCCAGACTCCTCTGCATATTTCTTCAAAGTCCTGGTCAGACCTCTTCTAAACCCAGATAAGTGAGTTCCTCCTTCATGAGTATTAATATTATTCACATAAGAGTGAATATTCTCAGAATAAGAGGTATTATAGACCATAGCTACTTCTACAGGAATTCCATTCTTTTCCCCTTCCATGTAGATAGTATCTTCAATTAACCTCTCTCTTGATTCATCCAAAAACTCAACAAATTCTCTTAAACCGCCTTCACTGTAAAAGGAGTCAGAAATAAAATTCCCTTCTTCGTCTTTGGTTCTTTTATCAGTAATAGTTAGTCGAATCTTCTTATTCAAGAATGCTAACTCTCTTAACCTCGCAACCAACGTATTGTAGTTGTATACCGACTCCTGAAAAATGGACTTATCAGGCATAAAAGTCACGATAGTACCGGTCCTATCTGTATCTCCTACTTCTTTAACAGGATAAGAAGGTTTTCCAATTTTATATTCTTGTTGATAGATTTTTCCCTTACGATGAACTTCTACTTTTAAATCTGTTGACAAAGCATTCACACAAGAAACACCTACACCATGAAGACCTCCAGACACTTTATAAGTATCCTTGTCAAACTTACCACCGGCGTGCAATACCGTCATTACCACTTCGAGAGCAGACTTCTTTTCCTTCTCATGATAATCTACTGGGATTCCTCTACCATTATCTTCGACAGTAATGGAATTATCCTCATTGATGTATACACCTATAGTATCACAGTGGCCTGCTAATGCCTCATCAATTGAGTTATCAACAACTTCATAAACCAGGTGATGCAATCCTTTAATTCCGATATCACCGATATACATCGCTGGCCTTTTCCTAACAGCCTCTAATCCTTCGAGGACCTGTATATTGGATGCAGAATAATCACCTCGATCCAACTTTTCTTCTTCTTTTTCGCTCATTTTATCAGCTTGGATTTATATTAAATTCAATCAGTAACAAATATAACCATTGCCTTTCTAGCGAACCAATAAATCAACGACTAAATCAAGTCTTTTATCAACATTTAACCAATTGAAACAGAAATAATTATTTCGTTTGTTAATTAATTAAAAACTATAAGTTAACCCTCCCAAAACGCTGAAGCGTTGAGTCGGGTAATCCTGCCATCTTTCATAACTAAACGAACCAATATTATTGAAGTTGATGAAAGCTGAAAGTCTCTTTGTATAGCGATACTCCAATCCTAAATTAGCATCAAAAACTCCATCTAATTTTTCTTTAGTTACTACATCAGCAACTAATGTAGAATTGGTAATTACAGGCTCATAAAGTTTAGCATACTGCGCACCAATACTGTGCAGATCTATACGAACCAAGATTTTATCATTAAGATCATACACTCCAGAAAGTGTTACTTTATAATTGGGCAAATGCCATACTTCTTCCTCAGCTCCAGCATCATAACCAAAATAATCTCCTCTTAAATAAACCTTTAACTTTTTAGATTGTTGATAGTGCACCTCACCAGTTAATTGCAGTTGCTCGATATCGTCATAGACAATATTAAATTTGTTATTCAATCCACTTACGTCTTTTACAAACATTCCATAATCATCCATCTTTGACTTCTTAATCGAAGTATTGAAGGAAAGTTTAGAACTAATTACACCTCTTATTCCAGCGAATGCTTCATAACGATAATTCGTATTCAACAACAATAAATTATTGGTAACAAATTCGTTATCTCTAGTTATTGAACGGAAGTTGTTTCGTTGCATCCGTCCCGTAAAGCCTGCATAAGGTACAATTACGTCGCGCAATGCATTATATTTAAAGTCCACAATCGGATAAAAGTGAAATTTGGCAGACTCATTGGCATCTACATATATCCCTAACCCAACATTCAGTCTAAACTTTTCCCCAATGCTATTTACTTGAGGCCTTAAGCTAACCAAAACATTATTAGTTGTATCGTAAGGGTTGGATATATTGTTGAAATCTACTGACGCATCAACCATGTAATATTCATTCCCTTGAAACTTTCCAACATTTGCAGTAGCAACCAAATTATTCTCAGCCGCAATAGCATCCAAATCACTTATTCTATAAAAGTTAAGGCCAAAAGTGTGGCGTAAGTTAAATGAATCTTGTTTAGTACTCTTTAATTCTAAATTTGCAGACAACAAATGGTACACTTGCTTCGTATCGGTGGTATCTGCCATAGCCTGATTAGTATCATCAATCTTGAAACCGTAATAGTTAAAACCTTCACGATTGTAGGCAACAGCACCGCCAAAAGTGTTCGATCTCCAAAAACGTTTACCAAATACAGTTGCTCCTAACCTACTCATGGAGGAGTTATCATATCCTTTGATATCATTGTTATTTTGATACCTTAAATGTGTACCTAGGGAAAAGGTTTTAGAACGCGAATTATGCAAGTACAATTCTGCTAATGGTGTAATTGCATTTCCAACGCCAACCCTAGCATACCCATTGTATAGTTTCACGAGAGGCTCTCCCTTTATTTTAGCAGCAGAGATGGGCTCAACTTCAAAACTAACAGGAACCTGCTTGGTGATGAAAGAATACTTCAAATCTTGAATAACTTTTTGAGTATCTTCAATTACAGGGTTAAATCCTATTCGGTTTCCTTCAGCTATTGTTGGCTTATAAGATTTTACGACTACAAAGGAGTCGCGTAGAACTTGATTTTGAGCACTCATTTGAACCATTGTAAAAAGTGCAGCTAAAAATAGAATTTTACTTTTCATCTTTACCCTCCTCTTTCTCTGCTTGAGTTTGCTCATTGAATAATTTTTCATCTTTGGAATCATTTTCGATCAACTCGATTTCAGGTGCTTTTTTCCTTTCTTTGGACTGCTCTTCTTTTTCAGTCTTAATAATGATATTCAATTTTTCTTTAGCAATTTGAATCAATTCTTCATCATCTGCATTATCAATTACGCTCTGCAGGGTTACTTTAGCGTTAAACGCATCATCTTGAGCTAAAAAGTTATCGGCCAATAGTATAAATGCTTTTCCTATCCATTTAGGATAAGATGGAACTTGGTTAACTAACTTATAAACCATCTCTTCGCACCCTTTATAATTCCCTTTTAGGTAACGAATTTTTGCCACCATGTACTTCGCTTCTGCACCTCGCTTATTAGCGTATTTAGAAACCTCTTCATAGGTCGAAATGGCGGAGTCATAATTTTCTCTTGTAAAATCAATTTTCGCTTTGATTAACTTTACTTCCTCCATTAATTGGGCATCTAACTTCTCACTAGCTAAAATTAATTCTGCATATTTAAAAGCAGCATCAAAGTTTTTATTCATAAAATACAACTCCATCAGATTATACTGGGCATCAAAACGATTAGTAGGCTTCTCAGCAATTTTCTCTAACTTTTCGAAGGTTGAAATCGCCTTCATTGTATCATTTAGTGCTTTGTAAATAAATGCTGTCGCATAAGTCGCGTCTTCAGTGAACTTATTTTTAGGTGCTGACAACACTACCTTATAATCCAATAATGCCTCATTGAAGAAGCTGTTTTTATATTCACAATCAGCCCTGTAGAAATGCGCATTTAACTTATACACTCCGTTGGGATACCTAGAAATATAATTCGTTAGATTTTTTGTAGCTCCCTTACAATCACCAGACAAATAGCTATTTTGAGCGATTTCATAAGAAGTAGAATCTAAACGTGCTTTGGAAATATCAGCAAATGGCACTCCATCAATATATTTTTCAAATGCACTAATATCTCCTTTATCAACATAAATTTTTCTAATTTTCTCTAAGGCCTCCTTTGCGTTTTTACTATTTCCATAATCTTTAACTACCTTATCAAATGCGGCCAACGCCATATCATCTTGATTTTTGTTGTAATAAATCAAGCCCTTTTTGAGTAAGGATTCACTCATATAACTACTATTAGGAAACTCTGTAATCAATCGTTGAAAATTTGCTAAAGCCGCATCAGGATTATTAAATACAAGCTGCGTCTTTGCTAACTCGAACAACGCATCATCTGTATAGTCAGACTTATCGTAATCATTAATTAATAGTTTCAACAATTCTGACTTCCCTTTATTATCTCCTATTAAACCACTAGCCATGGCAGACTGATAGGTGGCGTATGGCATTTCAATTAAACCAATATTCAATGCTTCTTCATAATTCTCTAGTGCTTTATTATAATCTGTAGTGACATAATATGCATCTGCCAATCTTAAATAAGCATCATTTCTGAGCGGGGTTTTCTTACCCTTCTCCTTGGAAATAAAATTTCTAAACCAGTAAATTGCTGTTGCATAATCCTTTTGATCGTAAAACGCATAAGCTGTATTATAAAAAGCTGAATTATAATAGCTCAATTTAGCAGAGCTCGGTAAGTATAAAAACTCAGTAAAGTAACCAATTGCATTATCATAATCCTTCACTCTATACGAAGCGTCTGCCTTCCAATAAGTAGCTTGAGCAGTCAAGACAGGATCAATTGGGAGAGCTGTAGACTGATCAAAATGCACTACAGCTGATTTATATTCTCCATCATTATATAACTCAACTCCTCTGTAGTATGCGATTCGTTGCTCGGCCTGCTGGAGCTTATAATTTTTATCTTTAATACGCGCCATCGAACGAAGGGCTTCTTTATAATTCTTGGTCGTATAGTAGACCGCCACCAAATACTCATAGGCATCTTCAACCTTTCTTGACTTTGGATAGGTATTAATGAATTCTTCAAATGCTAAAATAGCATCATCATAAGGATGATAGGACAACTCATAGGCTAGTTTAGCATAATTGAATAATGCATCCTCTTTAATTGAAGCATCCACATCAATCTCAGAAGCACTTCTAAATGCCGCTCTTGCTTGTTTCTTATTATTTACTTTTAAGAAACATTCTCCAAGACTATAAAATGCCGATTGATTGATTGTATCATTATCTCCGATTGCACCTTCTAGCCAATCAATAGATTTGTCACAATCACCACTTTTATAGTAAGCATACCCTAATTGATACTTGTCCTCATAACGAACAGATGGGTTACCGATCATGTACTTCTCCAAATAAGGTAAAGACTCCGCATACTTTCCTGTTCTGTAATATGCATCTCCTACCAATCGACTAATTTCTGCCGCTCTATCTGTTTTAGTAGAATCCAAAAGACCAGGTGCGTATGCTAACAAAGTGTCATATTTTTCCTGTAAATAATAAATTTGAGTGAAATAGTAAGGAACTATATGCGCAAAGAGAGGATCATTTTGTATCTTTTTGAAGTTTCGGGCTGCGGTTTCATACTTTCCATTGTGATAGGAAATATGGGCGTAATAATATCTTGCCGTGGAGGTGTATGGATTATCAGTATCCACAATTTCATAAAAGTTATTTGCCGCTTCATCAAAACGCTCTTCTGAAAACAAGCTATACCCTTTTTTAAAATAATACTCCGGCTGCTGTTTTACCTCTAAATCAGACACCACAATCTTATCAAAATATTCGATAGCATCATCGTATCTTTTCTTTCGAAATTCAAATTTTCCAAGATTAAAATAAGCCTGCTTTATGTTTTTACTCTCCGGATACTGGTGAATAAAATCAACTAACAATGCTTCTGCATCAGCATGAAACAATTCAATCGCACAAATGGCGTGCAAATACTTTGCATCTTTGTAGGCCTCGCTTGAGGTATTATTGATAAAGGTCATCGCTTGAGAAAACTTCTCTTGAGCAGGACCATACTTCTCTTTATCAAAAAGATCCAAAGCTTCTCGGTATGAAACATATTCGTCTACATAATTCACCGACTGCTGCGCTTTAATCTCCAGTTGGAAACAGAACATTAAAACCAATAGAGCAGCGAGTAATTGTGAAAAATGAATCGCCTTTTTTGGGGTTTGAATGACACTCACCTTTAATTTTCTTTAATTGATTGGATAACTATAAACGTTAAAATTAAACTATATTATGGTGCACGAAAATTATTCCTTCTCAAGTTTTCAACGCAATCTTGTTTACATAAATAACAAGTGCAAAGTGTTTCCAAACCTATTTGTATCATATTTGTACTTGAATTATCAAAATCTTTAGTGCCGAATAGATTTTATATCTTTGTCTTTTAATAAAATAATAATCATGGCCTCAGAAACTATCATCGACTTAACTAATGTTCAAGTATTTATAAAAAAACACTTAGTACTTTCAAACGTTAGTATTCAAATCAACAAAGGAGAGTTTGTTTTTTTAGTCGGCAAAAATGGTAGTGGCAAAAGTAGTTTCTTGAAAACGCTTTATGGTGAATTGAAACTAGAACATGGAGAAGGGAATGTCGCAGGATTTAACTTAAAAGAACTAAAGCGCAAAAAAGTACCATTTTTAAGAAGAGAGATTGGCATTGTTTTTCAAGATTTTCAACTTTTAACTGACCGAAGTGTAAATGACAACTTAAAGTTTGTCATGAAGGCTACGGGATGGAAAGAAAAGCGGAAAATGGAAGAAGCCATTCAAGAATTGTTAACTAAAGTAGGCCTCGGAACAAAAGGATTTAAGTTTCCTCATGAACTTTCTGGCGGCGAACAACAACGAGTAGCAATTGCAAGAGCCTTGGTCAATGATCCTGATATTATACTTGCGGATGAGCCTACCGGAAACTTGGATCCTGAAACATCAAACGAAATAATGAAGCTTTTATTTAGTATTGCTCAAAATGGGAAAGCGGTGTTGATGGCCACCCATGATTACGAATTAATGGCAAAATTCCCTGGAAGAAAACTAAGTTTTGAAAAAGGAACTATTGATCCTGGTATAGCGAAAGTCGAAATTTCCAATGAGAAAAACGCTTCTCAGAGTATCGACTAAAGAGAACTAAAAATTTCTTTTAGCACGGTCTGTTCATTTTCCCAATTCAAAATTCTCGCAGCTTGATCACAGTTTTCGACCCATTTTTGGTAATGGTTTGAAGCTAACATTCTATTCAAGGCGTCGCCAATCACTTTTGGATCATGCGAATTAATTATTTCTCCAATACCATATTGTTGAGTCACCTTTTTCATCTCAGGTAATGAAGAGACTAAAACTGGCACTCTTGCTTGAATATAATCAAATAGTTTATTGGGAAGGGCATAAGTATAATTCAGCCCCAGCTCCTCCTCTAGTGAAACGCCAATTTTAGCTGTTTTGGTAAGCTCAAATAAATCCGAAGCATTCAAACGGCCTACAAACCTGACCTTATTACCAAGTGCAAAATGATTAACCATCATTCTTAACCTCTCTTCAATATCACCGGTTCCTGCAATGATTAACTCCCCCTCAACAAACTGCATCGACTCTATTAAATATTCTAAGCCTCTACCAACATTCAGAGCCCCTTGATAGATGATTCTATTTTCTTTTTCAATAATTTCTACAACTCTTTCCTTGGGTAAATTTCTTACGAGCATGAACTGAACCCCGTATTTTTTCTCATAGGCTTCAGCAATAGCTCCGCTTACGGTATAACATAATTTTAATTGAGGCACAATGGACTTTTCGATGGACTCCCAAACTCTTTGTACAAAAGGGCGATTGATTAGCTCCGGAACTTCTGTAAAGTATTCATGGCTATCATACACTAAAGGAACTTGTTTTAATTTTGAAATGATAAAATTAGGAAACAGAGTGTCTAAATCATTGGATAACAAAATAGACCTTTGAGCCCACAATAAATAGAAAAAAAGTGAAATAGAATAATTGATGTAAAAGAGAGGGCCTTTATTAAATATCAAATTAAATCTTTTAGTAGCATATGGAACCTTTAATTCCCAACTACTAGGGAGGTTTCTCCCCACCAAAGTTACTCTGTACCCTTGATCAACCAAAAATTGACAAACCTTCGCGACTCTTTGATCAGTGCAAAGGTCATTTGTTACAGAAACAATGACGTATCGATTTTTTGCCATAATGGAGTTGCGAAAATATAAAAAGCAAATAGTTTAACCATTGGTTTCTTATATTATTGTGGAAAATCTAAATTTGTAGACAAACCAGCACATTATGCATATTGACAAGAATGTTTCATTAAAATCACTTAATACTTTTGGAATTCAGTTTTCCACATCAGAACTCATTGATTTATCAAATGAAAACCAAATTCCCTCCATCTTGGAGTATGTTGCTAACTACCAAAAGGAATTACTAATCTTAGGAGGAGGCAGTAATGTTTTGTTCACGAAAGACTTTGATGGAATAGTGCTCATTAACAATCTGAAAGGAATTAAAAAAACTGACGAAAACGAACATTCTGTTTCTCTTAAAGTAGCAGCTGGAGAAGGATGGCACCAATTTGTTCTGTATTGTATTAAAAACAATTATGCAGGAATCGAAAACCTTTCTTTAATTCCTGGCAAAGTAGGTGCCAGTCCGATGCAAAATATAGGTGCATACGGGGTAGAAGTAAAAGATGTAATCGAAAGTGTAGAAGCCTATCACTTACCAACTAGCGAAAAGAGAACTTTTTCCAACGAAGTTTGCGAATTCGGCTATCGGACAAGTATTTTTAAAACAACTGTAAAAGGCCAGTACTTAATTACAGCAGTAAACTTCAAGTTGAATAAGAATCCCAATGTCAACACTAGTTATGGTGCAATTAACACAGAGCTCAACAAAAAAGGGATTACCTCACCAACCATCAAAGATGTAAGTGATGCAGTAATTGCAATTCGATCTTCTAAGTTACCGGACCCAAAAATTATTGGTAATGCAGGAAGTTTTTTCAAAAACCCAGTAGTCAGCACCAAAAAAGCAAACGCCCTCAAGCAACAATTTCCAGACATTCCAATTTACGATGTCGGAAATAATGAATTCAAATTGGCTGCAGGATGGCTAATTGAGCAGTGCGGATGGAAAGGGAAAACAATTCGAAATTTTGGAGTTCACAAACAACAAGCTCTTGTATTAGTAAACTATGGTGGTGCTTCCGGAAACGAAATATTCCAGTTATCTACCGACATTCTTGAGTCAGTAAAGGGTAAATTTGGTGTTGAATTAGAGAGAGAAGTAAATATTATATAATCTACAGTTCAGCATTTTTTAACTTTCCTGAATCAAGCAGCTGATGCAAATGAGGGAACTTAGTGGCCAATTTCAACAATTCTAATTGACGTACGTTGTGCAAATCACTTCCAATGAAGGATACAAGGCCCCGCTCAATTAATTTTTCAGCAACTTTTTTTGTTTCAGGTGAATAATGCCCCATTAGACTCATCAAGTTGACCTGTAAATACACCCCTCGATCAACAAAGTCCTGATACTTTTCAAAATCATTATAGTAAAATCCATACCGTTCAGGGTGGGCCAAAATAGGGCGATAACCCATTGACTGCAATAAAAATACTACTTGAGCAAGATTCGGCGGCTCTGATAGAAAGGGTAATTCAAATAATACATAATTATTCCCGAAAGTAAGAATTTCACCAGCATTGATTTTTCGTTCAAAGTCATCATCGACATAGTATTCAGCTGCTGCTTCCAAGGCGACATTCAAGTTTTGCTTTTTTATCTCCGCTTGTACCTTTGCCAATCCTTCATTTATAATCTCTGGGGTATTGCGGTAATAATCGACCATACAGTGTGGCGTTGTAATGATCTTCTTAAAACCCAACTCCATAAGACCTTTGATTAAATCAATTGAGTCTTCAATAGTTTGAGCGCCATCATCTATACCAGGAATGATATGGGAATGAAAATCTGTTTGGAGCACTGATAGATCAGCAGGCTCTATTAATTTTTCTTTCTTCTTAAATAATTTTGAAAATAAGCCCATAATTACGATACTAACCTCTTTTACAAACCTAAGATTTCTTGATTCTCCTCAAACCACTTCAAAGTAATTTTCAACCCTACATCAATGTTAAACAAAGGTTGATAACCAATTAACTCTTTAGCTTTAGAAATATCTGCTAATGAATCTTTAATATCCCCTTGTCGTGGCTCTCGATGAATGGCATTGACATTGGTATTAGTCAAAACTTTTAGCTGATCTACCAAATGATTAAGTGAAACTCTCGCTCCAAAGGCAACATTATACGCCTCTCCAAATGCAGCAGGATTAGTGGTAAAGAGTGCTTTAATATTTGCTTGCACAGCATTCTCAACAAAAGTAAAGTCCCGCGTCTGTTCTCCATCCCCATTAATATAAGGTGACTGGTTGGCAAGCAGGCTCTTCATAAAAAGAGGTATGACGGCTGCATATTCTCCTTCGGGATTCTGTCTTGGACCAAACACATTAAAGTAACGCAAACCAATCAATTCCATTTCATATGCTGAATTGTATACATTCGCATATAACTCATCACTATACTTTGAAACCGCGTAGGGCGATAATGGCTGCCCAATACTGCTTTCTACTTTTGGCAATCCCTTGCTATCTCCATAAACGGATGAAGAACTAGCATAAACCACCCTTTTTATTGAATGAGTTTTGGCGGCTTCTAGGATATTCAAGAAGCCTGTTACGTTAGACTCATGTGTGGCTTTGGGATACTTTAAAGACCTTGGCACAGATCCCAATGCAGCCTGATGACAAATAACATCAACACCTACCATTGCTCTCTCACAATCGTCTAGGTTGGTTAAATCTCCTTTTACAAAAGTGTAGTTAGGATGATTAAGGAATAAATCAATATTAGATTGCAAGCCAGTAACTAAACTATCAAAAGCTACTACCTTAGCGCCATATTTTAATAAATACTCTGCAATATGAGAACCTATAAACCCAGCAGCTCCAGTTACCAAAACTGTTCTTGAGGTCAGATCAATAGCATGATAGGGAGTATCGTACATATTATCTTTCTTGGTATTGTTGTTCGTAATACTTTTTATAGTCTCCAGACGTTACATTATTCAACCAACCTTCATTATTTAAATACCAATCTACTGTATTTCGTAAACCTTCCTCAAACGTGATTGATGGAACCCATCCTAACTCATTTTTAATTTTAGTTGCATCAATTGCATATCGTGCATCGTGACCGGCTCTATCTTTTACGTATGTGATTAATTGTTCAGACGTACCTTTTTCTCGACCCAAACGATCATCCATTATAGAACACAATTCTTTAATTAAATCAATATTAGTCCATTCATTATGGCCACCAATATTGTAAGTTTCTCCGTTCTTTCCTTTATGAAAAATTAAATCAATCGCAATAGCATGATCATTCACCCACAACCAATCCCTAACATTCTCTCCTTTCCCGTATACAGGTAATGCTTTATTATTCTTGATATTATGAATGAATAAAGGAATCAACTTTTCTGGAAACTGATGTGATCCATAATTATTTGAACAATTAGAAATAACTACAGGCATGTTGTAGGTATGAAAATAGGCACGAACAAGGTGGTCACTAGATGCTTTAGAAGAGGAGTAAGGACTTCTTGGATCATAAGGAGTAGTCTCTTCAAATAGTCCTGTCTCTCCTAACGACCCATACACCTCATCAGTAGAGATGTGATAAAATCGTTTTCCTTCATAATTCCCATTCCATGAGGTTCGGGCAATATTCAATAACTCTACAGTCCCAACAATATTCGTTTTAATAAACTCTAGTGGGTTTGAAATTGAGCGATCCACATGAGATTCGGCAGCTAAATGCACAACTGCATCGAATTGATATTTTTCAAAAATGGATTTCAAAAAATCACCGTCTACTATATCTCCTTTTAGAAAAGTATAATTAGGCTTTGATTCAATATCTTTTAAATTCTCTAGATTTCCAGCGTAAGTCAGCTTATCTAAATTGTAAATTTGATAATCAGGATATTTGTTAACAAATAGACGTACAACATGTGAACCTATAAATCCCGCACCACCGGTTATTAAAACATTCTTCATTATTACAAACTTAAGTAGTTTAAATCTCTAATTTTTCCTTTATAAATACCTTTCAAATCATAAACTAACGCATCTTTGGTCGTTATAGATTTAAAGTAATTTTCATCATAATCGCAATACTCTTTGTGATTAACTGCCACTATTACTGCATTGTAATTATTTGAAAGTTTATCTACTAAACCAAAATTGTATTCATGTTTTAAGTGTTCAGAACTCGCATGGGGATCAATTACATCAACAGTTGCTCCAAATGATTTCAATTCTTCTATCACATCGGCGACTTTAGAGTTTCGAATATCACTCACATTTTCCTTGAATGTGGCACCCATTACTAAAACCTTAGACTCTCCTACATGTACACCACTAGATATGATCTTTTTAATAGTGTTTTTCGCGATGTAGGCGCCCATCCCATCATTTACAGATCGGCCTGAATTGATTATTTGCGCATGGAAACCAAACTCCTTTGCCTTATATGTTAAGTAATACGGATCCACTCCTATACAGTGTCCACCAACTAAACCTGGTCTGAAGTTAAGGAAGTTCCATTTTGTACCTGCAGCTTCAAGCACCTCATAGGTATTTATATTCATCTTGTTGAATATCATTGAAAGCTCATTAACTAGTGCTATGTTTACATCACGCTGAGTATTCTCAATAATTTTTGCTGCTTCAGCGACTTTAATTGATGAAGCTCTATGTACCCCTGCCTGAACAACAAGCTCATATACTTGAGCGATCTCCTCTAACGACTCTTCACAGCACCCTGAAGCCACTTTTACCACATTGTGTAAAGTATGCTCTTTGTCTCCCGGATTAATTCGTTCAGGAGAATACCCTACTTTAAAGTCCTCTTTAAACTTTAAGCCTGAAACTTGCTCTAGCACAGGAATACAATCCTCTTCGGTACAACCTGGGTATACTGTTGATTCAAAAACTACATAATCTCCCTTTTTTAAAACTTCTCCTACAGTTTTAGAAGCAGACAATAGCGGCTTCAAATCTGGCAGATTATGTTGATCAATTGGAGTAGGCACTGCCACAACAAAAAACGTAGCTGACTTCAGTTCTGTCTTATCAGCAGTAAAAACAATATCACAATTCTCAAAAGCTTCCTTTTCTAGTTCCTCACTCGGATCAATATGATTGTTCATCATATTAACTCGCTCCTGATTAATATCAAATCCAACAACCTTTACTTTTTTCGCAAACTCCAAAGCAATGGGTAACCCAACATAACCAAGTCCAATTACCGCGATTGAGGTCTCTTTTTCTACTATTTTTTTATAGATTCCCATTACGCAATTCTATTTACACTATTATTCTCTAATTTATATTTCTGTTTACTTTCTGTACATGTGGCTATCCCATCTTTTCCAAACTCTAATCGATGTCCGAACTCACTGATCCAACCAATCTGTTTAGCCGGATTACCAACTACCAAAGCATAAGGTAAGACTGTTTTAGTCACTACTGCACCTGCACCAATAAAAGAGTATTCGCCTATGTCATGCCCGCATACAATGGTAGCATTTGCACCAATACTAGCTCCTTTTTTCACAACTGTTTTTAAATATTGATCTCTCCTTGCAACGGCACTTCTTGGATTTATAACATTCGTGAAAACCATTGAAGGACCTAAGAAAACATCATCTTCACAAACAACCCCTGTGTAAATGGATACATTATTTTGAACCTTAACATTATTCCCCAATACCACATCTGGTGAAATAACACAGTTTTGGCCAATATTACATTCATTACCAATTACACAATTCGGCATAATATGTGTAAAATGCCAAATTTTTGTTCCTGCTCCTATCTGGCAGCCTTCGTCAATTACTGCCGTTTCGTGTGAGTAATAATCCATTAGTGCTTTATATATCCTTCGAAGGTGTTATGTTCCTTTTTATACAATTCTGTCTCCGGCAGTGACTTAAAGTACTCATAAGTAATTCTTAAGCCTTCGGCACGATCGACTTTAGGCTCCCATCCCAGTAAAGTTTTTGCCCTTGTAATATCTGGTTGTCTTTGCATAGGATCGTCCACAGGAAGTGGCTTATAAATAACCTTTTGAGTAGTATTGGTTAGTTTAATTATTTCTTCTGCAAATTGACTTATAGTAATCTCGTTGGGGTTTCCAATATTAACAGGTTCAGAAATATCACTCATCAACAATCGATAGATTCCTTCTATTAAATCATCTACGTAACAGAATGAACGAGTCTGGCTTCCATCACCAAAAACGGTTAAGTCTTCTCCCCTCAAGGCTTGGCCAATAAAAGCGGGCAGAACTCGACCATCATTCAATCGCATTCGAGGTCCATAAGTATTAAAAATTCGAACTATTGAAGTCCTAACACCATGATAGGTATGATATGCCATCGTAATGGCTTCTTGAAATCGCTTAGCTTCATCATAAACTCCTCTTGGACCAATAGGATTAACATTCCCCCAGTAATCTTCGGTTTGAGGGTGAATCAACGGATCTCCATAGACTTCTGAAGTAGAAGCAACTAATATTTTAGCACCTTTAGCCTTTGCCAAGCCTAATAAACGATGTGTTCCTAAAGAACTTACTTTCAATGTCTGGATCGGAATTTTTAAATAATCGATCGGGCTTGCCGGTGAGGCAAAATGCAAAATATAATCTAATTCACCTGAAACGTGCACATAATTGGATACATCGTGGTGAAAAAACTCAAAGTTCGCCAATGGCATCAGGTGGCTCAGATTCTCAATATTACCAGTTATTAAGTTATCCATGGCGATAACGTAATACCCTTCTTTTATAAATCGGTCACACAAATGTGAACCCAGAAAACCTGCTGCCCCAGTTATTAGTATTCTTTTCATTTTAAGCAATTAATGTTCTTCCAATACTGCTATAATAGTAACCTTGCTCTTTCATCTGCTCTAAGTCATATAGGTTCCGTCCATCGAATATAACTTTATTCTTTAATTTTTTGGCTAGCTTAGAAAAATCAGGTGTTCTAAATGCAGACCATTCGGTAGCGATCACTAATGCATCTGCTTCCTCTGCAGCGGCATACATGTTTAATGCGTAATTTATTTTATTGCCTAAAACCTTACTAACATTATCCATTGCTTCCGGATCATAAGCAGTTACTGTAGCACCTCTTTTTATTAATTCTTCAATAATATACAATGCTGGAGCCTCTCTAATGTCATCTGTGTCAGGCTTAAACGCTAACCCCCAAATGGCAATTTTTTTATTCTTTAAATCTCCGTTAAAATAGTCTTCAATTTTTGGAAGAATGGATGTTTTTTGTTCTTGATTAACTTTCATAACCGCATCTAAAATCTGGAATGGATAACCCGCCTCAACTCCCGACTTACTCAATGCTTGAACATCCTTTGGAAAACAGCTACCACCATATCCAATTCCTGGAAATAAAAATCGCTTTCCAATTCTAGTATCTGAACCAATTCCGGCTCTTACCATATCAACATCAGCGCCTACTTTCTCACAGAAATTTGCAATTTCATTCATGAAAGTGATTTTAGTCGCTAAAAATGCATTAGCAGCATATTTTGTTAATTCAGCAGACTTCTCATCCATAAAAATTATTGGATTACCTTGACGCACGTATGGCTTATATAACTCTTCCAATATCTTTCTAGCCCTAGGAGACTCTGTACCAATTACTACCCTATCTGGCTTTAAAAAATCGTCGACTGCGAAACCTTCCCTTAAAAACTCTGGGTTGGACACCACATCAAAATCAACTTTTGCATTAGCAGCTACTGCTGCATGTACTTTTTCAGCAGTCCCAACAGGCACAGTGCTTTTATCAATAATGACCTTATAATCTTCAATTATTTTACCCAACTGGTCTGCTACTCCTAACACATAAGACAAATCAGCAGAACCATCTTCTCCTGGAGGAGTCGGTAATGCTAAAAAAATGATTTGAGCCTTCTTTACTGCAGACTCTAGATCTGTGGTAAACTTTAATCGCTTCTGTTTGATGTTTCGCTCAAAAATAACATCTAAGTGGGGCTCGTAGATGGGCACAATTCCACTTTTCATTTTTTCAACTTTTGATGCGTCAATATCTACGCAAATCACATCATTTCCAGTTTCGGCTAAACAAGTACCTGTTACTAACCCTACATAACCGGTTCCTACTACTGCTATTTTCATAGAAAATATTTATTATTTGTTTATAAATTCTAACACCTTCTCGGTGATAAATGTCAATTGTTCCTTTGTTAATTCTGTATGCATTGGAAGAGACAGCACCCTTTTACTTAAATCTTCGGAAACAGGAAAATCTCCATCATTATATCTGTCATCTTTGTATGCTTTTTGTAAATGCAACGGCACAGGATAGTAAATCATTGCAGGAATCCCATGATCCGACAAATATTGTTGCAAACCTGCCCTATCAACTCCATTTAATTTCAAGGTATACTGATGAAATACGTGTGTAGAATAGGGAGCTCTTGCGGGAGTCTCAATCTTATTACTTCCTGCAAATGCTGCATCATAAAAATCTGCAGCCGCTCTTCTCGCAGCATTATATTGATCCAGCTCAGGCAATTTTACTCCCAAAACTGCAGCTTGGATACTATCCAGTCTAGAGTTCACTCCTATTTCATCATGATAGTAGCGCACTTTCATGCCGTGGTTAACTACCATCCTAATCCTTTCAGCTAATTTATCATTATTCGTAAAAATAGCACCTCCATCGCCATAGCAACCCAAGTTTTTGGATGGAAAAAAAGAAGTACAACCTACTAAACCTATAGTGCCTGCCTTTTTAACAGTCCCATCCTTAAAGGTATAATCTGCACCTATTGCTTGAGCGTTATCTTCTATTACGAATAGACATTTTTCGTTGGCAATTTCCATCACTTCATCCATATTGGAACATTGTCCAAACAGATGAACTGGAACGATAGCTTTTGTTTTATCAGTAATTGCAGCCTTTAATGACTCTGCATTAATTGTAAAAGTATCAGGATCCACATCAACCAGAACAGGCACCAATCCAAGAAGAGCAATAACCTCAGCCGTTGCCACAAAAGTAAAAGTCGTTGTAATTACTTCGTCACCAGGCTTTAAATCCAAAGCCATCATTGCTATTTGCAAGGCGTCCGTTCCGTTTGCACAAGGAATCACATGTTTTACATCTAAATATTGCTCTAATTCTTCTTGAAAGGACTTAACCTCAGGACCATTAATAAATGCAGCAGAGTTAATCACTTCAGCGATACGGGCATCCACTTTATCCTTAATTTTTTGGTATTGACCTTTTAGGTCAACCATTTGAATATCATTCATAAGATAATATAAAAAATTGCGTTGCGAAGATAGTTATTTTTGAGTGACCTTAGGCATTTAAAACAATTCGTAAATTCGCAGAATGAAAAAAATCATTTCTCCAATAAAGTCTTTTCTTTTATTAGCCTTTCTTGTGATAGCATGCCTTAAAGGAATTTCACAAGTAAATATGGACTCATTACTTGGGGTTCCATTTGTGAAACTCAACTTCGGCTATTTCGCCCCAGCAAACGATTTTGAAAAGAGATTTGGAAATACTGCATCTGTAGGAGGTGAAATTGGGTATAAAACAAAATCTAATTGGCAATTCTCTTTTAAAATGGATGCTAACTTTGGCAATACAGTAAAAGAGCCTTCCATACTAAATTTTTTAACCAATGGAGATGGAGATGTTACGACACAGGAGGGAATAATTACTTCAATTCTTGTTGAACAAAGAGGGTACAATTTTCACTTTATGACAGGTAAAATTTTTAATTTCAACGGAGCTAATAAAAACTCAGGCCTTTTAATTTCAGCTGGTATTGGTTTTCTCAGTCATCGAATTAATTTAGATTATCGGGATGGTAACGTATTGCAACTTACTGAAGAAATGGAAAAAGGCTATGACCGACTTTCAACAGGATTTTCCTTGAACCAGTTTATCGGTTATCAGTATTTTGGAAAAACTAGATTAATCAATTTCTTTGCAGGAATTGAGGGCATTCAGGCAATTACGAAAAATAGAAGAGGCTATAACTACGACACACAGAAAGTTGATACAAAAGAACGCTTCGATAGCATGTATGGTATTAAGGTAGGATGGATTATCCCATTCTATAAAAAAACTACCCAAGAATTTTATTATTACTAAACATCGATGAGGATAATTTATACCTTCAGCATCCTTATCTATCAATTTGCGATTAAACTCGTTGCTCCCTTCAATAAAAAAGCAAAATTATGGTCAGTTGGTCGTGCTACTATTTTTGAAGATTTAAAAAAGAATGTTCCAAAGGACAAAAAGGTAATTTGGTTTCATTGTGCTTCTCTAGGTGAATTTGAGCAAGGACGTTCAGTAATAGAAGCCTACAAAAAAGCTTATCCAGACGACTTTATCTTGCTCTCCTTCTTTTCTCCTTCGGGATATGAAATAAGAAAAAATTATATCCATGCAGATTATGTCTGCTATTTGCCTGCTGATACGAGCAATAATGCCAACCGTTTTATAAAGACCGTAAACCCTTCCTTAGCATTCTTTGTGAAATATGAGTTTTGGTTTAACTATCTCAACGAACTGAAAAAATCAAATACTTCTACTTTTTTGGTATCTGGGATATTTAGGCCACAACAACATTTCTTTAAATGGTATGGCGGGTGGTTTAGAAAACAGCTAAGCTCTTTCGAACATTTTTTCATACAAAATCAGACGTCCTTAGATTTACTTCAATCCATTAATTACCATAACTACACCTTGACTGGCGACACAAGGTTTGACCGAGTGATAGATGTGGTCAAATCTTCCAAGCCACTGCATGATATTTCTGCTTTTGTAAACGATCAACCAACTATTGTAGCAGGAAGCACTTGGCTTGAAGATGAAAAAGTAATTGCTCCCTATGTGCAACAAAATACTATCAAATTAATCATTGCTCCTCATGAAGTAAATCCTTCAAGGATAAAATCACTACAGCATATTTTTGGTTCTGATGCTACTTTATATTCTACCATGGATATGTCTAAAAACATCCTTATCATAGATACCATTGGATTACTCTCTTCCCTTTATGCATATGGCTCTTGGGCTTATATTGGAGGAGGATTTGGCACGGGGATTCACAACACCTTAGAAGCTGCTAGCTATGGCATTCCAGTCGTTTTTGGGCCCAATTTTGATAAATTTCAAGAGGCCAAAGATTTGATTGACATCGAGGCGGCTAGAAGCATTTCTAATGCCAAAGAATTTCAAATCACTGCGGATACTCTTTTTAAAAATAATATCGATAGTATCCAGAAAGGAAAGAAAGCCAAAGAATACGTCTTTAGTCGAGGTGGAGCTACCCAAAAAATTCTCGATTATCTGTCCAAAAAGGATGCATAAGCTCCAAACGAAGGTACAAGTTAAGCAATCATTTAATTCGTTTTACATTTTCATTAACTAATAATTATCAAAGGTTAACAGTTTATTTCTTTTTCGCTCAAGCGTCCATTAAAGTGATTATTGGGTGTAGATTTAAAAGAAAAAAACAGTGCCTATGCCAGCAAGTGCCAAATCTCCGAAAACTACTACTAAAAAAACTACCCCCACCAAGTCTCAAAAAAAAGCCAAAATTTATGTCTTAGACACATCCGTGATTATACACGATCACAACTCCATTCATAATTTCGAAGATAATGATGTCGTTATTCCAATCACCGTTTTAGAAGAATTAGACAATTTTAAAAAAGGGAACGACTCCAAAAATTATGAAGCAAGAGAGTTTACAAGAATCATCGATCGATTGAGTGCTAACCACACTCTTCAGGAATGGATTCCTTTGGCTGAAAACAAAAAATCTAAGTTTAAGATAGTGCTTGCCAACAAAAATTACCTTGTTGATGCCGAAAAGGTTTTTGGAGATAAAAAAGCAGATCATAAAATATTAAATACTGCATTAAGTCTTCAGGAAACCGAAAAGGGTAGGAAAATAATATTAGTGACCAAAGACATCAATCTTCGATTAAAAGCTAAAGCATTAAATATAATCGCTGAAGACTATGAAACCGGAAAGGTAAAGGACTTAGGAAGTGTTTTCAGTGGCAAGATGCTCATCAACAATCTTGACCATGAAGCAATTAAAAATATATACGAAAAAGGCTTTTTAGAGGATTATTCTTTCATGCAAAAAGAGATTATCAACAACCATTTTTACATTCTAAAAAATGGTAAAGCCAGTTCACTCGCGTTCTACAATCCAGTACTAGATCGAATAGAACGAGTAGAAAAGGAAAATGCTTTTGGTATAAAACCAAAAAATGCAGAACAAGCATTTGCGCTTCATGCCATTTTAAATCCGGACATCAAATTGGTTACACTTCAAGGAGTCGCTGGAACTGGAAAAACACTCTTAGCACTGGCAGGCGCAATAGAACAAAAAAGGAATTTTAAGCAGATCATTTTAGCGCGCCCAATTGTACCATTGAGCAATAAAGATTTGGGCTTCTTACCAGGAGACATCAAAGACAAAATTGGTCCATACATGGAACCATTATTTGACAACTTAAAGTACATCAAGAACCAGTTTGACGAAGCAGACAAGCGATACAAACAAATCACTGAAATGCAAAGCAGTGAAAAAATCATCATTACTCCGCTTGCTTACATTCGAGGCAGAAGCCTCTCTGATGTTATCTTTATAGTAGATGAGGCTCAAAACTTAACGCCACATGAAGTCAAAACAATTATCACAAGAGCTGGAGAAAACACCAAGATCATCTTTACAGGCGATGTACATCAAATTGACACCCCATACTTGGACGAACAGAGTAATGGTTTGAGTTATTTAGTAGATCGATTAAAAGGAAACAAACTATTCGCTCACATTACACTAGAAAAAGGAGAGCGATCAGAACTAGCAAACATTGCCAACGAATTGCTGTAAAAAAAAAGGAGGAATGCCTTTTTAAGCATTCCTCCTTATCCGTATTAACTAACTAACAATCTAATTCATACTAACTAGTGAACGACGCGTTTAACAACACTTGTCCTTCTTCATCTCTTACTAATAGTAGAGCGCAATTCATCCGTGCTAGTTCTTTTGCAACTAACAATGCTTTTGCAAAACTGTGAATCACTTTAGAGAACGAAAAGGTTCGTTCATAAAATATCGCCCAACCACCAGCGTGGGGAAACAATTGCATTCTATTTTCTGTAATGTTCATATCAGTACGTTTTAATTCAATTGAAGTGGTTAAAAATTGTGCCAACATTCTGTACTAAAAGTTACTTCTTCAAGCTGTAAACTAGTGTAACAAATTATTCACACTTTATTTCTAAAAATCCTCACCTATCTAGAATTGATGAGGAAGAAAACACACTTATTCCCTAGACACCAAAAACGGCATAAATGTTTCTTTAGTCTTTTAAAAAAATTAAAAAATATGAAACGCTTCTATTTACTTCACTTAATTCTCTTTAATTTATTCTTATCAATCAGCACATTAGATGCTCAATCCAATCATGTAGCTAGACTAACGGCAGCAGAAGTACCTGACGATGCCATTGAAAGTTTTGAAGCTTCTTATCCAGAAGGAAAACTAATTCAGTGGTGGAGAATTGACAAAAATTATCAAGCTGAATTTGCATTAAACGGAGAGACACACAAAGTTTTGATAAACGAAAAAGGAGGAATCTTAGAACGAAGAAAAAAACTCGCTTGGCCGGATGAACTTCCGAAGAAAATAGTGAAAGGATTTAAAAAGACAGAATATAAATTTTGGAAAGTAGAAGAGGCTTATGAAGCGGAGAGTACTGGAGAAGATTTGTTTTACGAAATAAAAGTAACGAATGATGATCGGTTTCAAATGATTTACTTTCAACCAAATGGGGACCTAGAAACTAAATCAATGAGTACATACTAGAACAATAGGTAAGCGATTTTTTGTTCTTTTGGCTTCCCACCTTTTGAACAGAAACCGATAACATATTAAAGCCCTCCAAAGTTTTGAAAACCTAAGAGGTGTTACGCTTATTTAGCTACCACCACTTTCTCCGTACTCACCCGATGCTCTGAAATGACTTTTAGAAAGTAAATGCCATTTTTTAAGCCATTGACAGCAATCGAATTGACTTTCTGATTAACCGATTGCACGACCTTGCCTTGTAAAAATTTGTCCATTGATGGCATAAACTCGGAGCATTTTTACTCCTTCTGTTTGCTCCACGTCCAATGTGATTTCTATAGCAGTCTTAGCCGGGTTAGGTATTAGGCTAAAGGCAACTTTGCTTCATTTGAGTTTGATTGTACTGAATCACTTGTTGGTACCACAAGGCAGACGACTTTATGGTTCTATTCAGAGTTTTGTAATCTACATGAACTATACCGAATCGTGGCCGATAACCTTCCGACCATTCAAAATTATCGAGCAACGACCAAACGAAATATCCTGAAACTTTCAAATTTTCTAGGTGAGCTCTTTTTAATTGTTTTAAATTTTGGGCGATGTAACTGATTCGGTTGGAATCATAGATTTTATCATTCTGAATCTCGTCATCAAAAGCAGCACCATTTTCTGTCACAATCACTTGCTTTACCCCATCGTAAGCCGAAAACTTTTTCGCCATTGCATACAGCGATTTGGGATACACTTCCCACCCCATTTCTGTCGTGGGAACATTTCGCTTTTTAGATTCAACTAACTTCGCACCGATATAAGGAGTAAATCGTGAAAATTTGATTATTTCTCGCGTATAATTCTGAATACCTACAAAATCAAAGTCAAATTTCATTCGTGCCTCATCATCATGTCGCATATATTTTTCTATCCTTTTCAAAAATGGAAGTTCCTTTAATGGGTACCCCATTCCTAAAGAGGGCTCGATAAAAAGTCTGTTGGTCAACGCATCTACACGTTTTGCTGCACGAATATCTTTCTCGTTATCTGGCCTAAAGGGTTCAATCAAACTACATGAAAAAGTGGTTCCCACTATACTGTCAGGACGTAAATCTTTAATTATATTCCCACTAACTGCTTGTGCCAATACTGCATGATGAACCGCTGGAACAAAATTTTTCAACCCCCTTTTACCAGGTGCGTGTATGCCCAAAAAATATCCAGCTCCCGTAAAAACCATTGGCTCATTTAGCACCATCCATCGTTTCACACGATCTCCAAAATGAGCGACACAAAAAGCAGTATACTCAAAAAACCAGTCAACGATTCGTCTATTTGTCCATCCTCCTCTCAACTCAATATTGTGTGGCAAATCCCAATGATATAAAGTCACCCAAGGTTCAATTTCCAATTCCAGACACCGATCTATTAATCGGTTGTAAAAATCAACGCCCTTTTGGTTGATGTGCCCATATCCTTCAGGATAAATTCTTGACCATGAAATAGAAAATCTAAAATTGGGTATCCCAAGTGCTTTGATGGTTTGCAAGTCTTCTTCATACTTATGATAAAAATCACATGCTATTTTAGCATTATCCCTATTGGAAATGTTTTTTTTGTTCTCGGTGAACTTATCCCATATAGAGGGTCCTTTTCCATATTGATCATGTGCTCCTTCTATTTGAAAAGCAGAAGTTGACACCCCCCAATGGAAGTCGTCACGAAATTGAAATTCTTCCATTATTATGCGCCTACTTTAAATTGATCCGTTTGAATAAAATTCAAGTAAGAATCCCTTTTAAAGAATTCATTTTCAAAAATGGAATCGACTATTTCTTTGGTTTGATTCGGATAATTTACTTCCACAAAATCGTCTGTCATAATCCATTTTAATATAGCGGGAATGTGTTTTTTCCGTAATTCTTTAATAACGGGCACTCCCATTAACTTTAAGGCCTCAGCATTGCATTGTTGCTCATACTGTGCTTTCATCGGAATTACCATCAATTTCTTTTTTAGAAATAAAGCTTCTGATGGAGTTCCAAATCCTGCTGCACACAATACTCCTGTACAAGAAGCCATACTTTTTAGAAACGCCTCATTGTTGATGGGCTGAACATGTATATTCTCATTTTGGTAAGTTGACTTACCGTGTTTAGTGAAAACTTGAAATTGGACATCCGTAACTAGTTTCAACTTCTTGATAATTCGTTCATCATCATAGGCCGGCAAATAAACAGTATAATGACCCAAATTGGAGACCTTTAAGTCTCTGACCTCTTGACGAACAATTGGAGTATAAATATTATCCGAATAACTTTGAAAATGAAAACCATAAGTAGCCGTTGTTGGTGCATAATTATTCAACATGAATTTCCCCAAAGTATCTTCTTTTTTAGGTTTAGGGGCATTGGGAGACAATACCGCACATTGATTGCTTAAGCTAATACAAGACTTCTTTTTAAAATGCGCAGCCCAAGCTGAAATTGGCTCAAAATCGTTTATTATTATATCGTATTGTTCAATGGGTAAACTTTTGACTTCAGCAATAAAACGATTTACATGATTTTTCATGTACGTATTTAGGTAATCTATTCCTCCCTTTTTCCCGAAAACAAAACTCATTCCTTTGAATACGTATTTCACCTCATAAGGCAATGGAATATCAGATTGTATTCCACTCACTAAAAGGTCCAACTCCCCCTTTTCTTTCAAGTAAGGGATAATTTCCTTTGCCCTGCTCAAATGGCCATTTCCAGTTCCTTGTATCGCATATAATATTTTCATTTGCTAACTTTTTGTCAATTCCATCAATTTGAATTCTGCCACCAACTTAGCAAACAGCTCTTTATTATTGTATTCCTGATCCGGTGTTATTTGAAAATGATCGTCTGTATAATGCGCATCGTCATATTTATAAATACTCCACGTCTTGTTATTGAACTCCAATGCTGTTAGATTTTCTATCCAATCCCCAGAGTTTAAATACAACACTTCTCCTTCTTCATTTTTGATTAGTCTCATTTCTGGTTGATGAATGTGCCCACAAACCACAAAATCGTAATTATTGGAAATAGCAATATCTGCGGCTACGGTTTCAAAGTCATTTATGAATTTCACCGCTCCTTTTACGCTATTTTTAATTCGCTTCGACAATGAAATTTTTCCTTTCCCTAATTTCATTGAGATATGATTCACTAATCGATTGATTAATATCAACAAATCGTATCCATTTGCTCCAAGTTTAGCTAGCCACTTACTATGCTGCATCGTGACATCAAATACATCACCATGAAAAAACCAAGCTTTTTTACCATTCAATTTCAATACTACCTTATTGACAATTTTCAAGCTTCCCATTTCAAAACCTACAAACTTTCGGAGCATTTCATCGTGGTTCCCAGTTACATAATACACCTTAACTCCTTTGGTAGCCCAGTTCGCAATTTGCTTAATTACCTGCATATGCGCTTTAGGAAAATAACTTTTTTTAAATTGCCATATGTCCACTATATCCCCATTCAAAATTACCTTTTGAGGGTCTATGCTTTTCATATACTTCAGCAACTCCTTTGCATGACAACCTCGAGTTCCAAGGTGGATATCTGATAAAACTACTAGATCTATAGAACGTTTTAAATTGGATTGACTCATGCCACTTGAGGATTAATGTTATCCATCGACTTTTTATGCATCATTGGCTGATGAAACAATCCGGCCCACCTTTTACGAAAAAATCGGATTACTAACAATTGATAGATTTCAATTAAATAATTCATAATTAGAGTTTTAATTAATTTTTATTAAAGACTTAATCTCTATTTTATGGTGTACTAATTTCAACCCATTATCTTATCTCTATATATTCTCAATCTTAGTATTGGATTATGTTTTTCTAATCAATATGAACTAGCTATTAATTTAACCTTTCTTAAATGTAATATGAACATATTTTCATATTTTTGTATTTAGAATTATGAAATCAAAAGAAACAGAAATTTCAATCGAAAAAATGGAGAAAATAGCTGACATTTTAAAAGCTATTGCTCATCCTGTACGTCTAGAAATTTTAAAGATGATGAACAATTCAGAAGCTCTTAACGTTGCTCAAATAATGGAATTAACAGGACTTGAGCAATCATTAATTTCTCATCACCTAATAAAAATGAAGGATAAGGGTGTACTGAAGTCTGTAAGAAATGGTAGAAACATTAATTACAGTTTAGTAGATCCATCTATTCTTAGATTATTTGACTGTATTAAAAACTGCAACTTTATTTAAAATGATAAAAAAAGGAACCAAGGCCTATAGTATCCTTCACCGAAAATGCCCCCATTGTCATGAGGGTGAATTTTACGAAGATAAAAACCCATACAATTTATCGACTATGTCGCCAGTACTTAAAAGGTGTCCCGTTTGCGACCGTAGTCTGCATATGGAAACTGGCTTTTATTTTGGAGCTATGTATGTAGCCTATTCCATTGGAGTAGCAGTAATGATAACAGTTTGGGTAGCCACATTAATTTTAGGATTAGATTTAAGTTATTGGACCATCGTTTTCGTCATTGCAGGAATTCTAATTCTCTTCTCTCCATTCATTTATGCCATTTCAAAAATCATTTGGGCCAACTTATTTTTTAGCTATAAAGGTGTAGAAAGGACGGCCGAAGAACTTCAAAAATAAAACAAATATGAAAAGAATCATTTTATTCTCATTTCTTTCCATCAGCTTAATAAGCTGCTCAAACGGACAAGAGCCACAACAACAAAAGCAAGAAAGCTTAAAGCAAGGAACAGTCTCTGAAGTAATTAACTGCAACAGTTTTCTTTCTAAAATGGATGACCCATCCGCTATTCAAGTGATTGATGTGAGAACTCCTACAGAGTTTAACAGCGGGCACATAGAGCATGCGAAGAACATCAATATTAACGATGCTCAATTTGAAGCCCAAATCGCTGCACTGGATAAATCAAAACCTGTTTTGGTTTATTGTGCCGTTGGAGGACGAAGTGCGAGGGCCGCTAATTTTATAAAATCTCAAGGATTTCCTGCTGTTTTCGATTTGGATGGTGGCATAGGCGCATGGAATAAAGAAGGATTACCAATTGTTAAATGAAATGAGTAAATACATTGAAATATTTCTTAAAGGTTTTGGAGATTATTGGAATTATCTAGTCAATGACATTGCTAATCCCTCTTGGCACAGCTATTTTTATTTGTTAATCGCAGTGTCTGTCTTTTTCTATTTGCTTGAAATATTTTTCCCTTGGCGAAAAAATCAAAAACTAATCCGAAAAGACTTTTGGCTGGATGTGTTTTATATGTTTTTCAACTTTTTCATTTTTTCGTTGATCATTTACAATTCAGTTTCCAATGTATTTGTAACACTTTTTAGTGATTTCTTAGCTCTATTTGGAATCACGAACATCGTAGCCATTAAAATTAACGAACTAGCAATTTGGGCACAGTTAGGTATACTTTTCATCGTTCGAGATTTTATTCAATGGAACGTTCATCGTTTATTGCATGCCTCCCCATTTTTGTGGCAGTTTCATAAATTACACCATAGTGTAAAAGAAATGGGATTTGCTGCTCACCTTCGTTTTCACTGGATGGAAACCATCGTTTACAAATTCATTCAATATGTTCCATTGGCCATGCTGGGATTTAATTTAGTAGAATTTTTCATTGTAGATGCATTCGCATTGGCGGTGGGGCATTTCAACCACAGCAACTTCAAATTGAATTTAGGTCCATTAAAATACATCTTTAACAACCCTCAAATGCACATTTGGCATCATGCAAAAGAACTCCCCGAAGATCGAAAAATGGGAGTTAATTTTGGGTTGACATTAAGTATATGGGACTACCTATTTAAAACGGCTTACATTCCCCATGATGGCAGAGATATTGAATTGGGTTTTGACGACGAAAACGAATTTCCTGAATCATTTGTTAAACAAGAAATTTATCCTTTCATAAAAGATGAATAATACCGCAAACAATACAACCAACCAAAGTGGATGGTTTATTATCATAGCCTGCTTGGCGATTGGACTAGCCCCTTTTTCGCCTGAGCCGCACTTGTTTGGAAAAGCAAAATGGATAATGGGTGGAGCAAACGGAATGCAACCCATGGATTGGTGGGATACCATTATGCATGGTGTTCCGATGATCGCGTTTGTGGTTTTATTAATCCGTAAGTTGATCAAGAAATAGTTAACCCGCCCAACCTTCTCTATCTAAGCTTCTGTATTGAATCGCTTCAGCAAGATGATGCGTTTGAATATTTTCACTCCCTTCCAGATCAGCAATGGTGCGCGATACTTTTAAGATGCGATCATATGCACGTGCTGATAACCCCAGTCGATCCATTGCTGTTTTTAGTAAATCTTGCCCTTCCTTTTCAATTCGACAAATTTCTCTCAACTGTTTGGAACCCATCTGAGCATTACAATAAATGCTCTCACTTTCAGCATAACGCACATTCTGTATTTCTCTTGCTTTGATAACCCTTTCGCGAATTTCGTGGCTTTTCTCAGAAAGTGCCGCTTCCGACAATTTACTAAAAGGCACCGGCGTCACTTCTACATGCAAATCAATACGATCCAATAAAGGTCCTGAAATCTTATTCAAATATCGATGCACCACACCAGGAGCACACATGCATTCCTTTTCGGGGTGATTGTAATACCCACAAGGGCATGGATTCATGGAGGCAATCAGCATAAACGCTGCTGGATAATCAACCGTGAAACGTGCTCTAGAAATTGTGACTCTTCGTTCCTCCATTGGTTGGCGCATCACTTCTAAAACCGTCCGTTTAAATTCAGGCAATTCATCTAAAAACAACACTCCATTGTGAGCCAAAGAAATCTCACCGGGCTGAGGAAATCCACCTCCACCGACTAAGGCAACATCAGAAATGGTATGGTGTGGCGATCGAAATGGGCGCATAGTTATCAAACTTGCATTATGATCCATTTTACCAGCCACCGAATGAATTTTAGTGGTTTCCAAGGCTTCATTTAAAGAAAGTGGAGGAAGTATGGTTGGCAATCGTTTTGCCAGCATAGTTTTACCAGCTCCAGGTGGACCAATCAAAATCACATTATGTCCACCAGCGGCTGCAATCTCTAGGGCACGCTTTATATTCTCCTGTCCTTTTACATCTTGAAAATCGAACTCAATAGAAGTTAGATTCTTGTAAAATTCTTGTTTGATGTCTAAAGTTACTCGCTCCAACTCTCCAACACCATTAAAGAAGTCAATAACTTCTTTAATATTTTCTACACCGTAGACTTCTAGGCCTTCAACGATAGCTGCTTCCCGAGCATTTTGTTTCGGCAAAATAATTCCTCTAAATCCTTCCTTCTTAGCTTGAATGGCAATAGGCAAGGCGCCTTTCATCGATTGTAACCCACCATCTAATGAAAGTTCACCCATGATTACAAAGTCACTTATTTGATCAGACTTCATTTGTTCTGATGCAGCTAGGATACCAACTCCAATCGTCAGATCATAAGCAGAGCCCTCTTTTCTAATATCAGCTGGAGCCATATTAATCACAACCTTTTTCCCAGGAATTTTATATCCGTGACACCTTAAGGCTGAATCAATTCGCTGTTGACTCTCTTTTACAGCACTATCAGGAAGTCCCACCAATAAGAAATTAATACCCTGATCTACATTTACCTCAACTGTTATTGTAATGGCATCTACCCCTTGAACCGCACTACCGTATGTTTTTACTAGCATATTAAACCCTTCAAAATGAAATAGCAATATAACAATTTTATTACCTTTAGCATATAAAGAAAGCAAATGAAATTTATTATAACTGCACTAATAATCATAGGGCTATCCACTATTGGCTTCACTCAAAAGATTGAATTATTACCGGCTTCCAGGTTTGCAGCCTCTCCAGTTGGAGGCAACGAATACTTAGAGGACTTTATTAAACAAGAAATTGTTTATCCCAAAACAATGCTCGAAAGCGAAACGGAGGGAGAGGTCACAATTCGATACATCATTAATAATGAAGGAGAAGTGGTTCAGTCAAATATTAGTGCTTCTACCAATGAAGCATTTAATAAAGAAGCCATGCGACTCTTCCATCACATTGTTTGGAAAGTAGACTACACACGTTTGGTCAATGAAAAACTGGAGGATGGATTGCGAATCAAGTTTTCGCCTAAAACCTATAAAAAAGTAGTTAAAAAAAGAGGTTATGATGGATTACCGTATCCAGAAGGTATTCCTGTTGATGAATCTGGAACAATATATACGGTGAAACAACTGGATTCTGTCCCGAATTTAATTGGAGCAGACAATATGAATGCATTTGCATTGAAAGCGATGAAATATCCTCAAGAAGCTATTGTGCGAAAAGTAAAAGGAGAGGTGAAATATGAATTTATAATTGAACCTTATGGTATGTCTTCCAACTATAAATTAGTAAACGCTCTCCCTGCGGGTTGTAATGAAGAGACATTAAGACTACTGCAATTGATGAGATGGGAACCAGGAATAAAAGATGGAAAAGCTGTCCGTACGAAGATGACTTTCAGACTTCTTTTTAATGCAGGCGGCTCCGGAGGGTTTGAAATGTTTGACGGCAATTCGAACTCCAGCAACTAAACTTTCTGCTCGATGGTATGAATTAAACTGTGGATTACTTTGATGTGTATTTCTTGAGCTCTATCCGCATAAGTAGTATGCGGAGCTCTAATTTCGATGTCACATAAATCAGCCATAACACCGCCATCTTTGCCTGTCAAACCAATAACTTTCATGCCTTTACTTTTAGCAGCCTCAATTGCTTTGATCACATTTTTAGAGGTTCCACTAGTGCTAATCCCTAACAACACATCGCCTTTTTGGCCGACCCCTTCTACGTATCTAGAAAAGATATATTCATACCCATAATCGTTTCCAACACAGCTAATGTGAGAAGGGTCTGAAATAGAGATCGCAGCCAATGCAGGTCGATCATTTCTAAAACGACCACTTAACTCTTCTGCAAAATGCATGGCGTCACACATACTCCCACCATTACCACACGAAATAACTTTGTTCCCTGCCTTCAAAGCAGCTGCGATTAATGTCGCAGCATCATCAACTTTTTTCAAATTCGATTCGTTTGAAATAAATTGATTCAATACTTCTTGCGCCTCCCTAAAGTTGTCTTTGATGGTCTGTAAACTCATAGCTCTATCGTTTCCTTTTACACAAAGATAGAATAAGCTGAACTTCTTCGGGGTATTTCGAAAAAGTATTTTTATTTTAGCGACTTAATATTTCAAATCAACCAACACATGAAACTTTTCTTAGCCGCAACATTTACTTTATTGACCTTCATGAGTTTAAACGCTCAAGACGACTCGAATTGCTATCAAGAATATGCAAAGATATTTGAAACTAGAGGTGCTAATTTTGTAGAAGATGGCACTTATGATGATGTTGTAATTACTGTAAGAAAAGGAACTTTTGCGGACTGCTTCATTGGAAAAGTAACTGTTAGCAATGGAAAAATTGATGGCAACAACATCCAAATTCAGATGATAGATAAAACATTTGAACCATTGGATAAGAAATCCAAGTACGACAAGTTTTTAAAGATTACGAATGGAATTTCTAAGACCATGGTGACAGTAGAAGACGAGCTAATCAATGTGATGTTTGTCAAAAGCATTAAGCCGAAAAGAAAAGCCTACAATCGAGCACCATCTCCTACAATGATCGACTAATTGGAATTGTTAACCAATTATTGGAGTTTTATCTTGGCATCTATTGCCCTCACCTTGTTGCCAGGTCCTGACTTAGTATTTGTTGTCATTCAAAGCGTGAGCAATGGAGCTAAAATTGGTTTCAGCATAGCTATTGGTTTAGTCAGTGGATTGATTGTACATACTACTTTAGCCGCTACAGGACTTTCCATTGTCATAGCACAATCCGAATGGGCGATGAAAGGAATTCAATACGCCGGAGCAGCCTACTTATTCTATTTGGCCTTTCAAGCAGCTAAAAGCACCTCTAGTCCAATAAGCATGAATGGGAATGAGCAGGTTTCCCCTTCCTTTTGGAAACGTTGGAAAGTGGGCTTCTTTATGAATGTCCTAAATCCCAAAGTGTCGTTATTTTTTATCGCTTTCTTCCCCCAGTTTATTCTTTCTGAAAGTGATTTACCAGTCGCCACACAAATGGTTTTTCTAGGTGGAATTTTTATGACTCAAGCTATTCTCATCTTCGGGATAGTTTGTCTCCTAGCAGCCAAATTAACCCCATTCCTTCGTAGCGATCGATTCTGGCAATACACCAAATGGATGAACGTTGGGGTATTATCTATATTGGGACTGGGACTGTTATTGGGGTAATTTGCAAGCAATCTTCTATAAATTCTAGCTTTTGAGTCATCTAGACTTCTGCCATAGAGGCCGCTTAAAAGACAAAATAAAGATTTAAAAACTTCAACTCAGAAATAAAACATCACCTCAACGTTGCTATAATTCTCACAAAAAAAGCATCCCGAAAAACGAGATGCTTTTTGTATTTTAAGTGGAATTAAATCTAATTCGATGCGTTCATTTTAAATGCAGCTATTCCGCAATCCAAGAAGTCAGAATACTCTTCTACACTTGGAGTATATCCAACAGGGTTACCCAATAAGTATCCATCTGGACTCAGCATCACGTAATAAGGTTGAGAATTATTGTTGAAAACTTGCGTCTGAAAAGTTGCCCATTTATTCCCAATGGTTTTGATTTTTTTCTTCTTCATTTCTTCTCCAGCCATGTATTCAAAAACACCCTGTTGCTCTTCTGGTAACATTACTTTATCATCAACGTAAAGTGACACCAAAACGAAATCTTCTTCCAATTTCTTTTTTACACTTTCTACTGTCCAAACCGATTCTTCCATTTTTCTACAGTTTACACAAGCCCAACCTGTAAAGTCGATCAACAGTGGTTTATTCACACGCTTTGATTCTGCTAAAGCCTCATCGAAGCTATCAAATTCTGCGTGGAAAGTTTCTTTTTCATACCAACTGTAGAATGTTGGAGGTGGAAATCCACTTAACAAATTATGATTCCATGGAGAAGTTTTCATAACTCCTGGAGCGATATAAATAGTGAACGCTAAAACGAGCATTGCTAATCCAATTCTAAATGGAGACAATCGTTTTATTGGAGAGTCATGTGGAAACTTAATCCATCCAAACAAATAAGCTGTTAACCCAATTCCTATAATTGTCCATATCAAAAAGAAACTTTCTCTTTTTAACAATCCCCACTGCTCTACTAAATCAGCATTTGACAAGAACTTGATCGCTAAAGCAACTTCAATAAAACCTAACACTACTTTTACAGAATTCAACCATCCACCCGACTTTGGTAACTTACTCATCATACTTGGGAAAGCTGCAAAAATCGCAAATGGAAGCCCCAAAGCGATACCGAAGCCACTCATGGCTGCTGTAATTGGCCATGGTCCGTTTTTCAGAGCGTTTCCTAAAACAGTTCCTAAAATTGGACCGGTACAAGAGAATGAAACCAATGCTAGCGTTAATGCCATAAAGAAGATCCCCAGAATACCACCTACCTCTGAAGCATTGTCTGCTTTATTGGTCAATTTGCTAGGTAATGTAATTTCGAAGTATCCGAAAAACGAGATTGCAAACACTACAAACACAATGAAGAAAATGATGTTCAAAGTAACACTCGTAGCCACTTCATTGAGGACTGCTGGGTCGGTATTAAAGTGAAAAGGGATACTTAAGATGGCATAAATTAAAAAGATAAAGAATCCATAAAGCATTGCTTTTCCTAATCCTTTTCCACCACCGTCGCCTTTGGTAAAAAAGCTTACCGTTAATGGAATCATTGGGAATACACATGGAGTTAATAGTGCAATCAATCCGCCAATAAACCCAAACAAGAAAACCATCCATACATTGCTCACTTCTTGCTTTTCTTCGCCGCAGTCACCTTGAGGATTTTCTAAGTCTACATGTGGCAAATGAGGTATAATGGTAGTAATATCCAAAGAAGCTTCTTGGGATTCTTTCTCTAAAACATTCATTCCTTTACCAGTAGCTAAATCAAACTCTACTTCGATTAATTCAGGTGGCAAACACATGGTAGCATTACAAACAATATACTCAAATTCAATCGTGTAAACTCCTTTATCTAACCCACTAATGGTTTTCACAAAGTCTACATTGTGCTCAAAATAGTTTAGTTCTAAATCTGCCGTAGGATCAAATGCTATAATCAATTCTCCAATTTCATTGAATCCACCATCCGCTTCTAATGAACGATTCAAATAGAATTTCGTCGCCATTACTTGCTCTTCTTCCGACTTCTGCTTTTGTGAATACAAATGCCATCCTTCTCCTATTTCTCCTTTAAAGTGGAATTCATAAGCACCAGTACTTTCGTCCTTTAAAATGGAAGAATATTCCCATTTCACAGCATCTAAAAATTCGTCTGAAACAGAAGTAGTCGCATTCTCACCTTCAGAAGAGACACTACCAGTCGTTTCTCCCGACCCCTTTATTTTAAAAACATGCTCAATCGCTTCTGGAGGCAAACACATTTCGTCGTTACACACCATAGAGTAACTCTCTCCGGAAATGGTAAAATCTGCACCAGAAAGGATTTTAATCTTTTGAATAAACTGAACTTTTTTGGCAAAGAAGCTCAATTCCATATCAAAATTCTTGTCGTATTCTGTTATCGGTTTTGGCTCTTCTACTTTTCCAATTAGTTTGTATTTATCGGAAGGGGTAAAAGAAAACTCTGTCGCTATAGGACCATCGTCATTTGGAAGGTACTGAGAGTAAAGGTGCCATCCTTTATCAATTTTTGCAGTCATTATTAATTCTGCTTCTCCATTTTCCAATTGATTAACTGAAGCTTCCCACTTAATAGGCTCTTGAATTTGAGCCATTAGGATTGAACTAAAAAGTATCCCAATCGTCAAAACGATTGATTTTGATAACGCTGTGAATCGGATCATTTATTGAATATTTTTTATAAGAAACCCAAATTTAACATTAATGAAACAATCGCCATCATGTTTTTTGAATTTGTTGGCTATTGAAGCCTACATTTTGTAACCAATTATCAAAAACCACTGTTACAGCTTGTCATTTTCTTTGTGACGAGTACTATCTCTTTGCGTTTTCTTCTCTATATTTTTTTCAAAAGCTGCTTGTAGGTCGATTCCAGTTTGATTGGCGATGCAAACCAACACAAATAAAACATCCGCTAATTCATCTCCCAACTCTTTTCCTTCGTCTGATTTCTTCTTGGACTGCTCCCCATATTCTCGGGCCATTATCCGAGCGACCTCTCCAACTTCTTCAGTTAGAATAGCCATATTGGTCATTTCATTAAAATACCGAACACCGTATTGATTGATCCAATCGTCTACCTTTTTCTGAGCTTCTTGCAATGTCATTATTCTTTGTTTTTAGAATCAATAATTATTGTCACAGGTCCATCATTCAACAAATGGACTTTCATATCTGCACCGAACTCTCCACATTGGATGGGCTTACCAATAGCTTCCGTCATTTCTTTCTTGAACAATTCATAATGCTCTTCTGCTTGAACGGGTGGGGCAGCTTTCATATAAGATGGACGATTTCCTTTTTTAGTACTTGCGTGCAACGTAAACTGGCTTACTATCAAAACATCTCCGTTAATGTCATTGACAGATAAATTCATAACGCCATCTTTGTCATTGAATATACGCATATTGACCACCTTTCGAATCAACCAATCACGGTCGTCCTTTTCATCGGCAACCTCAATACCTAACAATATCAATAAACCTTCTTTAATTCTTGCTTTCTCTTTGCCATCTATCGTGACAGAAGCTTCTGACACTCTTTGAATAATTACTCTCATTAATATCCTTTTGCTCTGTAATTCTCTCCTTTCTCATCTTCCGTTATTGACAAGTAACTGCTATATCTTGTTGGTGAAATTTCTCCAGAATCAACTGCTGCTTTTACAGCACAGCCAGGCTCATTAATATGAATGCAATTACTGAATTTACAATCGGGCAGCACTTTCATCATTTCTGGGAAGTAGTGACTGAGTTCGCCACTTTCCAAATCCACTACTCCGAAACCTTTAATTCCGGGGGTATCGATAATATCGCCTCCAAAAATAAGTGGATGCATTTCTGCAAAAGTGGTGGTATGCATTCCTGATTTATTAGCTTCTGAAATCGCCAATGTTCGAAGATCCAACTCCGGATCCAATTGATTGATCAACGTACTCTTTCCCACACCCGAATGACCGGAAAGCATCGTAATCTTATCTTTCAACAACCCCTTAATTATCTCAAGATTAATTTGCTTTTCCGCAGAGACCTCGTAACAATCGTAGCCTATCTTTTTATAAATAGACTGAATAAATCGCAAGAACTTTAACTCCTCTTCATCGTAAATATCTATCTTATTAAAAATCAATTTCACAGGAATGTGATAAGCTTCTGCACTTACTAAAAACCGATCAATAAACTCCGTAGAAGTCTCTGGCAACTTTAATGTTACAAATAAAAATGCTTGATCAATATTGGCCGCGATGATATGCGTTTGCTTGGATAAATTAATTGATTTTCGGACAATATAATTCTCTCGGGGTTCTAGTTTGTGGATAACATAAGAGTCAGTATCTGAATCAAACTCCACCTTATCTCCCACAGCAATAGGATTAGTACTTTTTATCCCTTTTATCCTAAACTTACCTTTTATACGGCAATTATAGATTTCCCCATCTACTCCTCGAACTGTGTACCAACTACCTGTTGATTTTGTAACTATTCCTTTCAAATGTATTTCAATTATTTTAACAATGCCTTACAGCTTAAAATTAGTAAATTCGGCCTTTCTAAACGAGGTTTAAATATGTCGATAAAGGTAGAGAATATAACTAAATTATATGGCACTCAGCGTGCGTTAAACGATGTTAGTTTTGAGGTAAAACCGGGAGAAATCGTTGGATTCTTAGGGCCAAATGGTGCAGGAAAGTCTACAATGATGAAAATCATAACGACTTACATTCCAGCATCAGAAGGACAGGTAAGTGTTTGCGGCATTGATGTGACCAAAGATGCACTTGCCGTGCGAGGACTAATTGGGTACCTACCTGAACACAACCCACTTTATTTAGACATGTACGTTAGAGAGTCGATTGCCTTTGTGGCTCAGATACACGGTATCAAACCCACCAAAAAGGTAATTGATGACATCATAGAAAAAGTAGGACTTCAAGTAGAGCAAAATAAAAAAATTGGCGCTTTATCAAAAGGATATCGGCAACGAGTAGGATTAGCGCAAGCCTTAATTCACGACCCCAAAGTGTTGATTTTAGATGAACCTACCACAGGATTAGATCCTAACCAATTGGCTGAGATTAGAAATCTAATCAAGCTTGTGGGAAAAGAAAAAACGGTAATGCTTTCTACTCACATCATGCAAGAGGTGGAGGCCATTTGCGACCGAGTGATGATCATCAATAAAGGGTCATTGGTAGCCAATAAATCGGCGAAGGAATTAACCAATTTAGCTACTGAAAAAACAGTAATAACAGTAGAGTTTGAAGGTCAAATTAAAGAATCAAACCTAAAAAACATCAAAGGAATTACTCAATTTGCCAAAATAGGAGACAATACATACAAAATAGAAAGTAGCTCTGATATAGATTTAAGAACCGCTATTTTCAACTTTGCGGTGAGCGAAGGTGCTGCTGTGCTTACTCTGCAAAAGGAATCTCAAAAATTAGAAGACGTATTTAAACAATTAACTAGGCAATAAATAAAGCTTATAAATGACTTTTATTTTTCTAAGTCAAATTCGTACTTTAGCGCCCTTATAACAATTCAATAATATAATTAAATGCCATATTTATTTACATCCGAGTCGGTTTCAGAAGGACATCCTGACAAAGTAGCAGATCAAATTTCTGACGCTCTTATTGATAATTTTTTAGCTTTTGACCCTGAGTCGAAAGTGGCTTGCGAGACTTTAGTTACAACCGGACAAGTTATTCTTGCTGGTGAAGTAAAATCAAATACCTATTTAGACGTTCAGAAAATTGCACGTGACGTAATCAACAAAATTGGTTACACAAAAGGTGAATATATGTTTGATGGAAACTCTTGCGGAGTACTTTCTGCCATTCATGAGCAATCTGACGATATCAATCGTGGAGTCGACAGAGCTTCGAAAGAAGAGCAAGGTGCAGGCGACCAAGGAATGATGTTCGGTTATGCAACCAACGAGACTAAAAATTACATGCCTTTAGCTTTAGATTTATCGCATTTAATCCTTAAGGAAATGGCGAAAATGAGAAGAGAAGGAACAGATATTTCGTACTTGCGTCCTGATGCTAAAAGCCAAGTTACTATAGAGTATTCTGACGATAACGTTCCTCAAAGAATTGAAGCTATTGTTGTTTCTACACAGCACGATGATTTTGCTGATGACGAAACTATGTTGGCTCAAATTAGAAAAGACATTATAGAAATCGTTATTCCAAGAGTGAAAGCTTTGTTATCACCGGAAATACAAGCATTATTCAATGACGATATCAAATACCACATTAACCCAACAGGAAAGTTTGTAATTGGTGGTCCTCATGGAGACACTGGTTTAACTGGCCGAAAGATTATTGTAGACACCTACGGTGGTAAAGGTGCTCACGGTGGTGGTGCATTTTCAGGAAAAGATCCAAGTAAGGTAGATAGAAGTGCTGCATATGCTACACGTCATATCGCTAAAAACTTAGTAGCTGCAGGCGTTGCTGATGAGATTTTAGTTCAAGTTTCTTATGCAATTGGAGTTGTAGAACCGATGGGAATTTTTGTTGAAACCTATGGAACTTCTAAAGTAAACATGAAAGATGGCGAAATCGCTAAAAAGGTTTCTGAAATCTTTGACATGCGTCCATCAGCTATTGAAAGCAGATTGAAATTACGCTCTCCTATGTACAGCGAAACTGCTGCATACGGACATATGGGTAGAGTAAACGAAGTGGTTTCTAAAAGTTTTACGCAACCAAATGGCGAGACTAAAACAATGGATGTTGAATTGTTTACTTGGGAAAAGTTAGACTATGTAGATAAAGTAAAAGCAGGTTTTGGATTGTAATTTCTGAAACTTAAATTCATAAAAAAACCATCTTAGTTGATTCTAAGATGGTTTTTCGTTTTAGACAGTATGCTATTATTTTTCTCTAAAAAACAATTGAATAGGAACTCCAGTATAATCAAATTGCTCTCTCAATTTATTTTCTAAAAACCGCTTGTACGACTCCTTAATATATTGAGGTAAATTACAGTAAAAGACGAAAGTAGGTTTGAAAGTTGGCAGCATATTTACAAACTTAATTTTAATATACTTCCCCTTAACTGCTGGAGGTGGCACTGCTTCGATAATTGGCAACATCACTTTATTCAGTTTATTGGTAGGAATCTTTCTGATTCTGTTTTGATACACATGAACAGCCTCTTCAAGAACATTAAATATTCGTTGCTTTTCGGTCACCGAAGTAAAAATGATTGGAACATCATTAAAAGGTGCAATTTTTTCTAAAATCGCGTTCTTAAAATCACGCATTGTGTTTGACCCTTTATCCGCAATTAAATCCCATTTATTCACCATAATTACCAAGCCCTTCTTATTCTTCAACGCTAACTGAAGAATGTTCAGATCTTGAGCCATCACGCCTTTATCTGCTTCAATTAAAAGAATACAAACGTCACTATTTTCAATGGCACGAATCGACCTCATTACAGAATAAAATTCTACATCTTCGTCCACCTTACCTTTCTTACGCAGTCCTGCAGTATCAGTCAACATAAAGTCAAAACCGTATGCATTGTAACGAGTACCAAGAGCATCACGTGTAGTTCCTGCGATGTCTGTGACGATATTCTTTTCTTTACCAATTAGAGCATTTACCAAAGACGACTTCCCAACATTCGGGCGACCAACAATTGCAAACTTTGGGATATCTAATTCTTCCTCATCTCCATCATGAAATTCGGCAATTACAGCATCTAGTAGATCTCCTGTACCACTGCCACTAAGCGAAGAAATATTATAAGGAGCACCTAAGCCAAATGAATGAAACACTGCAGATTCTCCCCACCGCTCGTTATTATCTACCTTATTGGCAATAACAAACACTTTTTTTCCACTTTTACGCAGCATATCAGCCACCACATCATCCAAATCGGTAATACCTGCAGTAACATCCACTACAAATAAAATAATATTGGCTTCTTGAATAGAAATTTCAACTTGTTTTCGAATTTCACCTTCGAAAACATCCTCTGATCCACTGATATAACCACCAGTATCGATTATCGTAAACTCACGTCCAGACCAATTGGCATGACCATGATGACGATCGCGAGTAACCCCACTTTGCTCATCTACGATTGCCTTTCTACTTTCTGTAATACGATTAAATAATGTAGACTTTCCAACATTTGGACGTCCTACAATTGCAACAATATTTGCCATAATTTCTACTTATAAATAGCCGTAACGCTTTAATTTAGAATCTTCATCTCTCCAGTCTTTATCAACTTTCACATATAACTCTAAAAACACTTTTTTATCTAAGAACTTCTCCATATCAATTCGTGCAGACGTTCCAACTTTCTTCAACATCTTTCCTTGATGTCCAATTAATATCCCTTTTTGAGAATCCCTAGCTACCATTATATCTGCAGCAATTCTAACAATATTCTCTTCGTCTAAAAATGAATTTACAACCACTTCACAAGAATATGGAATCTCCTTTTTGTAGTTCATGAAAATCTTTTCACGAATGATTTCAGCCATAAAAAAACGCTCCGTTTTATCTGTTAAAGCATCCTTCTCGAAGTACGGTGCCGAATCAGGCAACAATTCTGTAATCTTTTTTAACAAAGTACCTAGGCCTTGCTTGTGCAAAGCTGACATAGGTAAGATTTCAGCTTTAGGGAACTGCTCAATCCAAAGACTAACCGTCTGCTCTAATCGTTCTTGATCCAACAAATCTATTTTGTTGACTACAATGATTAATGGCACTTCAATTGTTTGAAGACGCTTTAAGACCTTCTCATTTTTGATGATTTGATCGTAGGCATCTACAATCAATAATAAAACATCGGCATCCTCTAATGCAGAATACACGAATTTCATCATTCCTTCGTGCAGTTTATAGTTCGGTTCTAACACCCCAGGAGTGTCAGAAAAGACGATTTGATAGTCCTCATCGTTCACTATTCCCAAAATACGATGACGAGTCGTTTGAGCCTTAGATGTTATTATTGACATCTTTTCTCCCACTAATCCATTCATTAGTGTCGACTTGCCCACATTTGGGTTACCGATGATGTTAACAAATCCTGCTTTATGTGACATTTTTTATGCATTTTATTTGCACTGCAAAGAAACAAATAATATATTTGCACTCCAATTAAGGAAGGCACCTTTATTTATTGAATAAAAATAGCCTTTAATTGAGAGTTAAACAGCGGTTTAACGGGATCAATTTACTGAAAAAGACAATATTGTTTAAAGATATATTGCGGGGTGGAGCAGTTGGTAGCTCGTCGGGCTCATAACCCGAAGGTCACACGTTCGAGTCGTGTCCCCGCTACTACAAGGAGTAATCAGAAATGATTGCTCCTTTTTTTGTGCCTTATTTTTTACAAACACTTAAATAGAAATTGAAATTAGGTCATACGCTCGTCCCGATAGCTATCGGGACATGTCCCCGCTACTACAAGGAGTAATCAAAAATGATTGCTCCTTTTTTTGTGCCTTATTTTTTACAAACACTTAAATAGAAATTGAAATTAGGTCATACGTTCGTCCCGATAGCTATCGGGACATGTCCCCGCTACTACAAGGAGTAATCAGAAATGATTGCTCCTTTT